>OJJD01000010.1_pt1 | contig 273791 bp, 265 predicted proteins | sample 1596011 | NCBI WGS metagenome assembly OJJD01 (sample SAMEA4350113, study PRJEB24818) | metagenome | biome: human; feature: gut; material: faeces | place: Denmark | collected 2013-09 | reverse complement strand
CATACATTGGCTCCAGCCTCAACAGCACCAGCAAATAACAGTTTGTTTGGAAATGGGATTGGCATCTGAGCAAAGAATACGCCGTTTGCAGATGCGTTACCGCTCACCCACTGAATTATCAGACCACACGGTACGTCAGGAATACGAACATAATCATTAGCTGAGAATGACCGCTTACTGAAAATACTCATTACCGCAGCAACTGACGGAACCAGTGATGAGCTTGTGCCTGTCGCCATCTCGGCATTGGTGGCCAGTTCGATAATTCCTTTCTGGGTTGTCGTGGCATCAACCACACCGAGCGTAGCCAGTGATGGTTTGTTATTTGGACTCCATACGCGTTCAGGTGTGTCGCCTGGCGCAGTGTCCCATACACCACCCTTCACTGTCAGATTGCCTGATAGTCTGGCATCGTCACCCAATCCAAGGTTTGCGAGACCGTTTTTTGACGTTAATACAGGAGTCCATTTTGCTGATGGCGGCTGGCTACCAATATTTGCATTTTGTAAGGACTGATAAGATTCACCGTTATGTGTGCAGATCGAACCGATATGATACTCCTGTTCTGCATGCCACTCTGGAACCCCCATTTGGTGCTGATACGCAATGAACTGACTCATTGCATACATTGCCGCATTGAAGTCCTCAAGCGAGGGGTGTTCGGAAGCGCCAACAATTCCCCATCCGCGAAGGAAAGATGCCGTGATCTGCGAGGTCAGGTCATCTGCCTGATTTGTTCCACCAAACACGGTTCTTTCCATTCCCTGTGCATCAGAGGCAAAAGCCCGAACATTTCCCTGATATCGTGCAATCTTAGACATGGATTTTCCTCGAAAAAAATCCGCCCTGGTAGGCGGTATTAAACTTGCTTGCGAATCCTCTGGCCGAAGGGTTTCGCGAGAAACCGAATGTCAGACCAGGAGTCACCTGATAAAAATAATCGTATCGAACGCCCGCAGGTTTCGGCAGCAGGCCAAGCTTCACAATCAGGCGTAACTCTTCAACTGATACCCGCGGCGAAACGTTCAAAGCAAGCGTCATGTCTTTTCTGTCGGTCACGTAAGCTTCGCCGTTGAAAGCCGTCTGTATAACATCCTGCAGGCTGACCCGATCGTCTGACGCTATCGTTGCACCTGCGGCGTTTCGCGCAATTTTGACCCGAAGGAACCTGCGATACTCATTGTCAGCCAGTTGGTAGTCACCATATGCCGGGGAAAACTTGCTGTAGAAAGGTGCGCCGACATAGGCCGCATTAGATTTACTATCGAAACCTGCGGTGTTCAGATGTCCGTTAAACCCGAAAAATACACGGGCAATAACAGCCGGAACGCTACGGGGAAGGCCGACTATCCGGCCAATAACATCAAGCCGGTATCCGGTAACCAGGTCGAGATCAAAGTTGTCTGGGTTACGAATAAAATCAGCGATGATTTGCCAGTGCCTGAGCATGGCTTGTATCTCTGACCTTGCTTTTTTCTTTTCCCAATACTGCTTGATGAGCATTAGCGTGTAGCGGTTAATGATGTCGTCATTCACTGGACCACCTCGTTAACGTCTATATTTTCCACACTCAACGTGAACTTTCCCTGAAAGCCTGGCGATAACTCAGCATCGGTGTAATCTGCCCCATTACTGCTAATTTGCAGATTGGTCAGCACAAAATTTACCCGTCCTACCCCATACCCATTCTCATAAAATTCATTGGCATCCACAGACTCACCAATATGCATGGTGCGTGATGCAAGAGATTTTTTGAGAGTATCGATATCTATCGGTTCGCTTTGAATCTTCCGGCGGGCATTAAGCCTGATATGAAGCGGCTTATAGATGGGCCGATCAAACTGAAGTTCATGGGCTATCAGAAATGAAGTGCCGTCAGGCCGAATCAGGGTCTCGGTAAAACGTCCGGTTATGCTGCCTTTCGTTCCCGTTCCACCGCCTTTCTGTTTAACCATCACCTCCACAATTTCTGAAATCGCTCCCCCCTCAACGACCAGCCATATTGAATTGGCCGGGATCCCCGTCGTCGGATTATCAATTTTTGTGTCGTTCTCTCCGATATTCAGATCAATTACACCTGTCAGTTGAGCAACTTTAGCGAAAACTGCACCAGTGCTGCCTGTTGCCGGGTTCTCAAGTGAACGATTTCGGCGTTGTCTGAATTCTTCTGGCGTTTCCTCATCCCGCCCTACAACAACCGCTGAATCAGAGATAATGCTCACAACACCTAGCTCTGGGGTGAGTTGAGTGAAAGTATCGACGCTCAGTCCTGCAACCTTCCCAAAGTTTTGAGCAAAAAAGGTGGCCGTTGTGACACCTGCCGGAATGGTTACATCCTGTCGTATAAACCAGACCTGATTTGCCTGGTCCCGTATCTTGTACCCGCTATAGAGAAGCACCGGCCTGTCTGTTGTGACTTTAAGGTCGCGCTGAGAACGGGATCCAGGACGAAGGAAAAGCCCGTGAAGTTTGGCGATAATCTGCTGCATATCACCAGTATTAAAATCGGGGTCCATTTGGGAATAAAGCCATTGCAGCGCGGCTTCAATATCTGCCCGAGCCTGAGCTTCGATTGCCACACGTTGACCGTCGGGAGACTCCTGGTCTAAATCGATATCCTGACCATAAACGTCCTTATATCCGTCGCTCAGTTCCTGAAATAACTCCCGGAGAGTGTTTGTCTCAAGGCCGTTGTCGCTAAACTGTAGTGCCATTCTTCAACGCTCCGTTGACCGGGAAAGTGATCGTCTGCTGGTCATAGACGGTCTCAATGCTGAGTTCGATTTTTTGTGACCGGGTGGCCTTATTGACCTCCATCGCCAGGGCGGTTATGCGCATAACCCCATCCGTCGCCAGCGTCACGCGCTCTATCTCCCGCAGAATCTCCTGCTCGGTGTTTTTCTCTGATAACAGGTAAAGCCAGTCGATGTTGTCATCCATGTTGAGAGGATTATCGTTTTTGAACGAGCGGATCCGGCATTTGGCTTTCTGCGCGATAGCAGCACCGCCGCTAATATAGTTCGCCCGCCCCCGCCCAAAACCCCAGTCGTCATTTTTATCCAGTGCTGAAACAATCACTGCGGGCCTCCTGTAATGCCTCCACTATCGCCTTTGTGTCTATGAGTACCGAAATCAATGCCGCCAATAGTCGCTGATTCCACAGTTAACCGTCCGGCGCAGTTGATATCGCCGCCTACCGTCAGATTTCCCGATATCGTGACATTTCCCGTGAGATTAAGATCCCCAACATGATCAGTATTCCCCTTCATCATCCGGTTCTGTTTCGGGATGGTGATGGCTTTTGCCTGCGGATTAACACCACATAAAGCAAACCCGTCAGAATAGTCATGCATACGCATTTCCAGTGGTGATACAAAATCACTGCCTGCATACCAGGCGTCATAACAGCGTTCTGAGATCAGAACGAGGCAATAGTCACCAGCCGCAATTGGTTCAGCTATATAACTATCACCGCCTTGCAAAATTACCGGGGGGACTTCAATGAACTCTGGGAGTTGCTTGCTGCTTCCTTTCACAACCCGATTAATAACGGGGACGCAACTGATTGTTTTGTCATTTACAGACGTTATTTTTGCGACAACAATGGTGTGAACATCGGCCAGAGCAAATTCAACACCCAGGCCGATAGTGTCGTGAAGTTCTTCAATCATAAATTAAGCCCATAAAAAACCGCTGGAGTGGGTTCAAGGGATGGCTAGATAATTACTCTTACTAATCGCCGTAGAGCGAACCCGCGCCAGCGTTTAATACTAAGGAGAGTCACTCATGGGATTCAAATTCAGACAACGCATCAAAATTGCACCAGGCATTCATATAAACATTGGTAAAACAGGCATAACTAGCGCATCAATTGGTAAGGCTGGTGCTACCCTGAACGTTGGTAAAAAAGGGGTAAAGGCAACCGCAGGCATTCCCGGTACTGGTTTGTCCTACACGAGTGGAAACTTGCTCGCGGGTCAAAAGAACTCCACCGGGAAATACGCTGAGAACTTAGCGGAACAAGCTCCAGAGCGTCTTGGTTTCTTTTCGGAGTCAACGTTATTAGAGGATGTTCAGGATGATACTCAACCACCTCGCCCCTTGGTCATGGTGTTAACACATAAGCAATTCAGAAAACTATCAACCGAGGAGAAAAAGGCATTCAAAAGTGCCGGTGGTAAGGTGAAGTTTTCAATAGGCGAGAAGATTTTTATTCTCGCAGTCATTATTTTTGCTCTTGGCTGGCTTTCAGATCGCCATCCATCAGAAAAAAACAATTCCAACGTAGCACAAGAAGTAAAATCTTCAGCTAACAACTGAGTAATTTCCGGCAGGTTGACACACCACCTTCTGATACCATGCTGAGCCGTTGTTCTGTCCGCTGGTTTCGATCTGGTATATCTTATAAACCCCGTTTAACGCGGGGTTCGTCACGCTTTCAAGTGCGCACAGCCCGCCGATTACCAGCGTAGGATTCAGTTTCGTGTCGAATACTATTTGCCCTTTTGATGACTTGGCTAAGGTGCTCGAATCGGTGTCTTTTTTGCCTGCCGGATCGGTATCAGGTTCATTGGTTGGCATTTTGCCCTTCTTACCGCCGTCATCCTGTGCGCTAATCTTCGTGGCTTGCGGGGTGTTTAGCAGACCGCTTCGCGCATTCACGACTGGAATGTTACCAGATGTAACCTCATCAGCCTTGAGGATGTGGACGCGCTCATCTTTGATAAAAAATGACTCGTCAGGCGCAAGGGTATCGGTAAGAATTTTACTGGAGCGACCAACCAGTACCTTTGGCCTGATAAGCGCTTGCTGCTTCGTAACAGCGCCTTTTTTCGTGTTTGGCATGTCCTGCAAAATTGAATCGACAACCTGATCCTTACTGCGCACCGTGCGCGATGTGAAGGAATTAATATAGTCATGACCGCCATCCTCACATTCCAGGCTGACTATGTGGATAGCACCCTCACGCTTTACTGCACCACTTTTAACCGAACCCTGAAACACCTGCCGCAGCTTTCCGTTATAACCTACTTCAAGACGGACGGGGATATACTTCTCTTCATCTTCGGACTTGAGCAGTTGCAGACGCGTGGAGGGCTTTAAACCGTTGATGGACACACTCAACTTGCCGAGTGACTTCTTGTCCACGGTTTCCAGCGCCTTGAATGACACGGTGATCGGTGGCTCGATAACCACTGCTTGATTGCCTATCCCCACCGTCAGCCGATAGTCACGGTAAAATGTATCCATCACGGCACGTCTCCCCCGCGAATATCAATCATCTCTTCCGGCGTGACCAGATACATTTCGATGCGACCACTGGCGAAGTCATCAGCCCGATATGGGTCAATGCCGCTGCCGTCCGTCGCCTTGGTCATAATATCGAAAGGCCAGTTTTTGTGACGAAAATGCAGCGTTGCCAACGACAGTTTCACGCCGTCGATGTAATCGCCGTTGTACTCAACGCGCATTTTCCACATTTCGACCGTAGGCAGGTGACGAAGGGTAACTACAGCCTCACCACGTTCAAAAATCAGGATATGACGCTGGATGGATTCATCAGTTATATTCGCTATCAGATCCAAAGGCTACCTCCCATAAAGTGATTTCACCGCATCGACTGTCGCCTTCCAAGTAGATTTCGATTGGCCGGTTTTCCTGGAGTTATCTGCCGGGGTCTGAGCCCCCTTATTAGCAACGCCTGCCGTTTTTGACTTAGCAGCTGCCGACGGCGATTTGAAGTGCTTCTCAATCGGTGCGGTAGTCAGTTGCGTAAAGGTGATTTTTGTAAAACTGGCTTCAAACTTTGTTTCCATCGTCTGATTGTCGGTACTGATGGTCAGGCCGCTTAATGCCATATTTTCATGGGTACGATAATCCACCTCCACGGAAATAAGCTGCTTGCCGTAGTACACCCCCTCAATGAAGTCGAGGAACTGCTCACGGATCCCCTTCGCTCCACCAGTAGACGGATTGCCCACTAGCCCAAACAGGTCGGCTCCTTTATCAGCCAGGCGCTTTGCCTTTAAGATGGCCTGCTCTGCGCGGTCGGCAATCTCATTCATTTTTTGTAACTGCTGCTGCGTCTTTGCGGGGATGTACTCCAGCACCTCGCCATACTTCGAATAATCTGGCATCAGGCTAAAAGAAGAGTTTGGTTTCGCATCGACATAGATATCAGCAACAACACCGCTGATTTTTATCGTCAGCGGGCCATTGATAATATCGTCTGACGCGTTACTACCATCCTCCAGCACGTCTACCGGAACCTGAGATGGGTATTCAGTAGCGTCGCTCACTCGGGCAAACATTGAGAATCCGCCGATCCCTACTTTTTTAACAGTATCTTTGCCCGAAGATTGCGCCTGCATGAGGCCGTCAAGAATTCCCATCATCGACCATTCCCCGAATACATACGCCGGGCATCACTCATCTGCTGTTGGCTACGATCCACCACGGCCTCGCCTGCTGCCGTAGCGTTCGGTGCAGTGATGTAGTTTTGCTGGCTGAAGCTATACGAATTGTTATAGGAGGAACTATCACTACCGAGGCCCACCGCAGCATTCATGCCGTAAGGAATACCACCAGGACTCATGCCGCCGTTACCGCCGCCAGTTACACCCTGCTGCTGTTCATCCTCACCGAACCCGAAGAATGACTTTGTCGCATTCCAGGCATTTGAAGCAGCGTTGCTGATCGTGTTTTTGATGGTCTCTCCGAGGTTTGCGAACAGCCCGAGAACCCACTTCATAAACTCATCAAACGGCTTTCTCAGCAGTGCAACACTGTCGGTGAAGGATTTCACAACGTCATCCCATGCCCCCTGAAAATCCCCCGTGACCAGCTTACTCAACGCGCTAAAAAGCAGTTTGATATTCTCAATGCCCTGTTTGAATATCGCGATGATGTAATCGACCACCACCATGACCGCGTCTTTAATCGCCAGCAAACCGGGGACGATATCGATCCCCCAGGTGTCTTTGAAGAAATCAGCAATAACGCTTTGGCCACCTTCCATAGCAGTCAGCAAATCATCGATAACCAGAATGATGCCCAATATGGCTGCGGTGATAAGGACTACTGGAGACATCAACACGCCCATTACCGTTGCCAGTCCTCCGGTAACCAACCACCACGCTGCAAAAGCAATGGTGATAGCAGCAACTATCGGCAGGAATCGGCGGATCATACCCATGACGGAGAAAATAATTTCACCAAGATGAGCCAACCCGTTTTTAATGAGATCCTTGTTAGCAATGAGAAAGTCCGTAAACCCATCCACCAGGTCTTTCAGCACTGGCACAAATCCGACGGCAACCTGAAATTTGATACCATCAAAACCTTTCCCCAGCGTAGTCAGAGAATCGTTGTAGGCTGCAAACTGATCGGCCTGGTCTTGCGTCACAACACCAAGCGCCTCAGCCTTGTTCTGCAACGAAGATATTTCTTCGCCTGTCATGGATAGCAACTGCACCATGGAACGGTCTATACCCATCTTATCCAGAACAGAAAACTTCTCTGCCTGGCTCATGCCGTGCAGTTTGTCGGCTAGTTCACGAAATATCACATCGGAATTTTTTACCTGCCCGTTCATATCCTTGAACTGAAGGCCCAGCCTTTCAGCAACGTCTTTTGCTTCCCCCTCTCCGGTGGAAACGAACTCCCCCACTCTTTTTGTCATCTCACCGAGCGAAGCCTGCAACGCATCAACACTTGAACCATTTACGGACGCCGCGTAACCCAGTGTCTGAACGGTCTCGATCGCCACGCCCGTTTCCCGGGAGAACTGGACCAGCGGATCAATAGACTGACTAATAGACGTCACCCAGCCAGCAATTCCAGCAGCCGAACCGGCGATAGCAGCCCCAAGACCGGCAAGCAGGCCAATAGACGCTTTCAGATTCGCATTGAAGGTTTCCTGCGGCGCCAGATCACCGATAAAGCCGAATTTGGTAATAAGCTCGTTAACTATCGCCATTCCGCGCCTTCTCCATCTCGTAGTGTTGAATGTCTGCGCTGATATTCTCGAACTCAAGCATGTCAAACAGCTCTGGTGTGTCTAATTTAATAAGTTCGTGATAGGGGCCGTATCCGGCCTTTGACAGCGCCAGATACATGCTCATGTCGTCGCTTATGTTCGAGGATTTAACGTAAATTTCTGAACGTCTGGAGCTTCTGAACGTGAGTTCATATTGCTCCCGCCCATAAAAGGCAGGCTGATAACCTGAAGCGCTGTTGTGATTAGCATGACGTAATCACCAGGGAAGGATTCGAAGTGTTCCGGCTGCTTGGACAGTTGCACACCGTCGAACAGAACGTAATCGAACATCAGGCGTTCAATTTCCTCAAATCGCTCTGAGTCCAGAAACTCCAGGGACTGCCGCGATAACTCAGAGGCAATGCCTGTGAAGAAGGCAAAAACCTTGCGGCGTTTTTTGTGCGTCATCGCAGCAAAGTCGTAGCGGTTGCCGTTAATCTCAGCAAAACCGTCATCGTAGACCGCCTTGATCATCTCGAGTGCTTTTTTCTGCTGTTCTTTAGACATATCTGGCCTTATACGTTACGCACGACATTGCGGTACTCAATGGTGTATTCCATAAGTGCGTTAACGTCCTGGTTGTTTTTGGTTTGCGTCGGTTGTGTGGTGATAGAACCGGCCTGAAGATCGTAGGTTTCCTTCAGTGCCGCGCCGTCGCGCACGAACGACTCTTTAACTGAGCCGTTAAAGACAACGGGGATCGCGGCGTTACGCTGCTGGTTAAGCCAGATATCATCGTTAGAAAATTTCTGGACACGTATCACCATCACATGCACCCCGGCATCAACACGCCCGGAGATTGTGACGCCGTTATTCGCACTATTGGCGCGGCTTGTAAGCGGATTGGATGGCGTCAGCGTGACGTAGTCCCCCGCAGCGATATCCGTGATGATTCGCCCATTAAGAACGATGGTCGCGGTATCTGCACTGATAACAATCTGAGACATTTACCGCTCCTTATTTATTGAAATTGATGATGATATCGGCACTGTGAACAGCACCAGCATTCTTCACTGCAACCTGAACAACCGGAGATTTACGCTCCTGCCTGTCTGCGGTTGACTGGTCTTTCAGGTCAACGGCCAGCACGTAATACCCGTTTTGCTCGATATTTCGCAGAAACATATCCCGATCCCCGAAGAAGTCAGGCAGCGTCCAGGTACCCGGATTGAACACCCCAGCCTTCACAAACCCATGTGTGGTTTTCTCTACACAGTCCTCTAACTGATCGACACCGTAGTAGGTTTGCGGGACTTTGGTCGGCGTGGTTTTAAGGAGATTGAAGGAATCCGTCTGCACTGCGTCAACGTAGGCCATCAGGTTATAGACGTTGTCCACAAAATCATTGGCACCGCTCGACAGCACACAGGGAACGTCTTTAATCGTGGTGTAGATGTCGAGACATACGCGCTTCGCTTTGTCGATCTCCGTCTGCTCATAACTTTCAGCCGGTACGTTCATTGTTTTGAGGTGCAAAGTGATTGCGGTACGCTCTCCGTTGAAATTGACGGTGTGCGTGCGGGCCATATAGCTGACACCAAATTTCCGGTTGCCTGCTTTGCTGTAGAGCATGCGGAAATTACTCTGGCTGGCGAGTGTGACCGCCCATGCCGGATTAGCCGGATCAACTTCAAGAGCTGCCGAACCGGTAAATGTCTCATACACGATTACCGCGTTCGCTTTAGCCCATGAAGCGATCAACGGCACCTGCGCATCGAGAATTTTGTCGATGAAGGCCGCGCCTTTTACGTTGACCTGCGCTTTGAGTTTACTGAGAGACTCCAGTTGGGTTTCCGGTGATACCTCTGTTGATGCGCTGCCGTTAGTCTGAGAGGCGCCGGAGCCCTCAGCAATCGCCAGCAGATCGCCAATAAAAGAACCGCCATCCATCGCTTTCGAAAAACCAACCACAGAGTTAGCCCCTGTTGATTTGCTGGTGATCACTATACGGCTGCCATCAAAAACAACCGATGCGACCGCTGGCGTAATTTTCGCCTGGATTTGTGCGATGACATCTGACAGTGTCGCCGCGGTCATGCCATTAATTGCGGTCACATCGTGCTTCGTACCATCAATTTCAATACTGAGTGACCAGTCAGACTTCTCGCGTAACGCTGGTAGTACGACTGCCTGAGAAATCTCACCGCCACGCAGTACACCGCTGATCGCGGGCAGCGTTTCCCCGGCAGCATTCCAGTAACCGACGATCAGCGTACCGCCCGCGGATACCGGGTTAGGACTGGTCCCGAAAAACACATTCGCAAAAGCAGCGGTGACCGAAGAAGCCCCCCAGTCCTGTTCAACAGCAGGTGCGCTTTTGTATGAACGCCAGCGTTCAGCGGTGCTCAATACCCCCGTCTGGCTGGTAAGAATTGCGCAAACGTTGATGTTATCTCGCGCCGCCGCCCGTCCCTCTTCGAGAAGCGTCACATTAATGACGTTATTAATTGATGCCGACATTTACTTGTCCTCTAAAAATTGAAACTGCGGCGTATCGATGCGCAGTGTCTGCACGTCCCGCGCAGGGGCATACTGAACATTGAAACTCAGGTGAACACGGTTGCCGTGGGACTGTCCCAGAAGTTGCCCCACATCGATGATGTTTGAGACGGCCATGATGGTGAGAGAATGAGTTCGACGCAGTTCGTTCGCCGCCTGGCTATAGCTCAACATCAGGAAGTTTTCAGCATTGACGTAAGCCTTATCCCCGTAAAACTCCAGGGCAATCGCGTGACTCACTGAGGCGCTATACGTCATCACCTCAGCCTCACCATTAAAGCGCTGGCCCCGGGCCAGCACTGATTGCGGTAGTGAGCCGTTTACCACGATATAACTGGTGGAAAAGTCGGACGCCTGCACGTTCCGACGGTCGAACTTGATCAGTTGCTCGTCGTAGTCCAGAAGGTCACGCACGAAACGCGCGACAGCTTTCAGATGGGGTTGTGTCATGGCGTTGGCACCAGTAGCGGGAGCCGGGTTTCCTCGGCGATGACGGCGCAGAATCCGTAATCCATAAAATCGGCCGGGGACACGACTTTGTAGTCCTTGCCTCCCTTCTCAATAAACTGACCGGTTTCAATTTTCAGCCGTGCATGAATCAGCAGATATTCTTTCGACCAGTCCAGGTTATCCAGTGTCAGATTCTCTTTGTTCGCACTTTGCACCACCGCCAGAATGTCCTGGCTGTTAACAGTCACGACCGGTTCAAAATCGATGGTGGTTTCAGTTCGGGTTTTGAGTTTTACAGGCTGTTCCCAGCCGATTAATGCGTCGCTCATATCAAGGTCTGATAAGTCGCTCACTTACGAACCTCCCATGTAATTGTTCCTCGCAATTGCCCTTTATCAATCAGGATCGCCGATGAGCCTTTGGCTTTTTTCGTTGCCTCTGTAATATCAGGCCACGTGCCATAACCCGCGGTTTCAAAGGCTTTCACGCTGATATTTCGCGCCGTCGCGCCTATCAAATTTAATGCGGTGTCAGCATCCATACGCCCGGAGCCTACGGCTTCACAGGCCTTTTCGATTGCCCGGTTAATTTCCGACTTTTTGAGGGTGAAAGGAGCGCGAAGAAAGGATCGTTCGGGAATCGTTATCTTGTGGGCTGCCGTAAAGCCGCTAACCGGTCCCATGAAGGTCTTGCGGGTAAACGTAGCTTTTCCACCGGTTGCCATATACCCCGTCCCGCCAGGGTGATCGATTTCAGCACCGAACTCGTGAACCGCCCCGATCTCAATTATCGATGTTCCGTCATCGTGGGTTTTATTTCCCACCTTGCCCGCTGGCAAACCTACTGCAACGTAATGCGTTTTCATCGCCTGCAGGTTCTTCAGGTATTCGGTGGTAAGCTTTAGCGTTTCTTCCGGAGTCATAAAAAACCACTCCCTGATAACTACCGTATTGCCAGTACATGCACACCTACCAGCTTACGAAGCCTCAGGTACTCCTGACCGAATGAGCTTGAGCCGTATCCATCATGGCTGGCCCCAAACCCGGCATCGGGCGCAGAGTAGCCCAGAGACACACCTGCAACGGATCGGCTGGTGATTGTCTGTAGGGGTTTCCCGTTACTACTTCCGGAGGGAGTGAGCGCGCCAGCCGCATACAGCAGATGCGCCGCTAAAGCATGAAGCCCTTGCTCGTAGAGCTTGTTCCACACCTTGCGGCTCATCTGGTTAGCTGCATCCTGTAGCGCCCCCTCTATGCGTGCAGGGGCAACACTGGCGAACTCGGGGTAACGAACGGTGAATTCCATGCTACCCCCTGTGATTACTCTGCCGGAGAGGATTTGTAATCCACATACACCCCGGACTGCGGCTGTTTCCACATCGCGCCACCGAAGGCAGAGCGATAACCACACTCATAGGTCAGCAGATCACGCTGTCGTGCTGCCAGCAGTTCTGGCATATGCACTTCCATTTCGATGTAATCGGCTTCGTAGGTGTAGATTGCCAGGCGGGTTTTACCCGATTTGATACCTACCGCGTAATTGCTCGGGACTTTCACGAAAGTAATGTTGAAAGACTCATTACCAGAAGCCTTACGCAGCGCCGCCATAATGCGATCCATCGCCGCAATCGGGAGCAGGTCAGTACCCACAACAATCGGATTCGGGTCGAATTTCTGCATGGCGAGCATAAAGTCGCTGGCGTCCATGGCGATATGCGTTGGCTGGATACGATAGCCGGATTTGCGCCATGCCGCGTTATAAGCATCCAGCACCAGTTTCACGAACCCATCAGAGGTCATTTCGGCAATGGTTTTGCCTGACGTGTCGGTGATAAGCTGTACTTTCGTCCCTGTCAGCAACCCTTCCTGACCTTTAACGCCGCGATGGCCGACGTAACCGGCATACTGAATGGTAGCGAGGGCGTTGGCATACAGATCATCCTGCTTTTTGGTCTGCAGGTTGATGTTCAGACGTGCGATCTTCTCCAGTTCCTGCTGAGTCCAGGTTGCAGCTTTAGCCCACTGGCCAACAGGCGCTTTCAGCCATTCGATTTCACTATCAATGGTTTTCAGGCTGTTGGTTTTGTTACCAATGATGCCGTCTTTAACCGACCCGACCACTTCTGACACGCCGAAATCCACATATTCCAGAGAAAAATCCAGGCCGTCTTTAACCGGGAGGGCTTCACCGATGTTGATCTCTGGAAGTTCTTTTTCTTGCAACTGCATATCACGCTCAGTTAGCGCTTCCTGCAGCACTTCTTCGAAATCTGCTGATTCCATAGGCATTGGTTATGCTCCTTCCGTCTGCTGAACTGCCTGTTGTACGTAGCCCAGGGTGATAGCCACGCAGTTATTACCCGCGCTCACATCTTCCACCCAGTAACCCAAATCAATATTTCCGGCTGCTTCTGTCGTCACCTTTCCGGCATCGGCACCCGTCGCCACGATGTAAGCCGCCGCGCCACGAGTAAAATCAGCGTCATCGACTGTCAGCGCGCCAACACAATCGCCGTGGGAAAAATGCCCTACGTTGACCTGCTTATTGTGCGGTGCACCATCACCGTAAATGTCGCGCACCACAATCCCGTGAATGCGTTTGCCAGCTGCGAGAGGCATCACGCCGCCGTCCGGGTTGACAGCTACGAACGTGCCGTAGGGCAATTTCGTTTCGGTCAGGTTCTCTTCCCCCCAGACTTTATCGTTAGAGCTGGAGGTGCGTTTGATTGAACCTGGTTTAATAGTGCCGTCGGCACCATCCCAGTCAGTAAATCCGAAAGCCATAGTTATTTACCCCCAAGGCGTTGAGTTGCGGTTTTAGTGCTTTTGTTCGCGGAGTCGTTAAACAGATGAGCACCGATTTCACTGCGTGGCTTCGAGGTGGCTTGAATAGCCGCATATGCCGCGCGGACTTCGCTGTCAGTCATTGCTTTGACCTCAGCATCGTTAAATGCTTTAGTGCTCACCAGTACGGCGGCACGCACGTCACGCGCTGATTTGGCATCATTGAAGCTGACTTTAGGGAAGCGGGCTTTCGCGTCTGCCAGTGTGGTGCTGGTTTCGTTGCCGGATTTCAGCTGCTCCAGTTCTTCTTCCAGCGCTTTAACCTTCGCTTTCAGATCGGCGTTTTCGGTTTCCAGCGCAGTGATTTTCGCGTCCTTGTCGTCACCACCAGCGGCAGGATCTTCATCGTTCGGCGATGGTGCCCCCGTCATGCCTTCCAGTTGAGTTTTAAGGTCACCGAGTTGCGCCAGCACTTCCTGAGCCTTTGCCGTCGCCTCGTCAGTCCCTTGCCCCTGGAGTTCTGCCAGTGCTTTTTCCAGCGCGGCGATCATGCCGACCAGTTCGTCAGGAGTTAGCGCTGCACCGTCCGCATCCTTCAGTTTTTTGCCCTTCAGGAAACTCAGGGCGTCAGTTAATGTTTTGAACATCGGCTTACCTTTTTTGTCGTTTAACTTACACTGAGGCCCGTAGCGCCCCTCTGCCACGCCCGCGACATGATTGCCGCGAATGTTGATGTGGTAATACTTACCGCCCCTTTCCTCGAGTTCAGCAGGCTCATATCCAACGGATACTTCACGAATCCCCGTTTCTTCCAGCGTCTTAATTGCAACGGCATCCGTCAGAAAAACGTCGCAGACCACCTCACCACCCTCGATACGGGTATTGGCGATATGACCGGATGCTTTGTCTTTGTGGTCTGCTGCGGTGACTTCCCCGTCGTCGGGGTGCGTTATGGTGAACGGGAGGCCATTGAATGAAGCGAGTGTTTCAGGTTTTGATAATTCGTCGAGGGTGCGGACAACGGTGATTTTTTTGTTGGCATCGCTGCCAGTTAATCCCAGTTCGTGACCGTAATATTCAATCGGCCCTGCGCGGGTGATCGTCGCAGTGGTAATCACATACCCCTGCGGTGTTCGTTTCCACTTCATTGATTAATCCCATGAGACGTAAGGGAGGGCCAGGCATCGGCATTGGTAATCCTCGCCGGGTTTACCGATGAATGCCTCGATGGTTGAGCGTTTCTTCCACGTTTTGCCGCCGTCGTCTGAGTAGACCGTCGGATCGGAGTATTTACAGAGCATGCCGTTTAACGCGGAATGACTGTCACGCTCCCGTTCGTCGCCAGTACCTCCCCACTCATACAGGTCAAGACCAAGAGCAACATTTCGCGCTTCAGTCAGGTCTGCGTTCAGTTTTGAGGTCTGGTCACGTGCGATTAGCCTGGCGCGGTTGCGGGTGACATTCCCGCGCTCCTTGATTATGTCGATCAGGTTTTCATGTCGGCCGCCGTCTTTCATGTTCTCGAAAACCGCCGCGCCGATATCGTGGATAAAGTCGGTATGGATGGAGGTGATCAGGTCGACATTGTCATTAACCGCCTTTTCCATTTCTGGCTTTATCGCGCCATCGCCGAGCATCCCGGTCAGATCAATCCCAAAAGCCTGAGAGAAAGTGCGCTGAGTCTGCTCTTTGTTCTGCAGGTTTGCCCGCGTAACGAATCCGGCAGAGAGTCGGGCGGCGACCTCCTGAATTGAAATGCTCGCTAATCGCTGCATGACTGCCGCAAGGCGCGCTGTAATCGACAAAGGAGTGGTATCGGGCGCATCGGTGAGTGTGGGCTTGTCCAGCTCGTCCAGGAGTGTCTGAAGCATGCTATCGACAAACTCAATCAGCCTGTCTCGATACCAGACCTCTGCACGCTTGCTGGCGGTTGGTGGCCGCATCCGTCGGCGTCGTGGTTTAAGGCGCCCCTGTTTGCGCTCCAGCAGCTGTTTCAGGTCAATGTGCCACCCCCTGCGACAATCGCCTTAATTTCTGCTTCGGTGACCGTCTTCAGTACGCCCCGGTTTATCATTTCCCTGATAGCAACTTCTTCCGTCAGGATTGAACCCGTTACCAGCGTATTAAATCCGGTGGCGTACTGGCTAAACCGGTTAGCTTCGTCAGCCTCATTAATACTGTCGATTGTCGGGTATTCGTAGGTAAGGCTTTCCGTAATGGCGAGTTTGTCCAGCGTGAACTGGTCGGCGAAATCCTGCATAGGGCGAAGCCGGGATTCTTGCAGGCCGTTAATCGTCTCGTAATAGGATTTGTTGTCTTCCTCGCCACTACTGAACCCACTGGCCGACTCCCCAAAGAGAACTGTTATAGGTCTGTCCAGCGCCCCGGCCAGTACAATCGCCATTTTGCTGATCACATCCGACAGCCCGGTAAATTGCGCGTTTTTCTGCTCATAGCGCCCCTGCGCCTGGGTATCGCCAGCATCAATCAATAACATCCCGGTTGAAGATTTGGTGTCCTTCATCACCCTGGCGTATTCGCGCACCTGCCCTTCCTGACCCGCTGCGATCTGGTTATTCATGCCGGGGATAAACAGCACATCGACATTTGCTTCCTGAATGGTGTCGCCGGTGCTCAGGATTGCAGTGTCGAACGTTTTGATATGCTCGTAGGGCGCCTGAAGGTCTGACGTGCCAAACTTCGCGCGATCCTTAATGCTGTGATTTCCAAGCTTCGTTCGGCAGCAGCGGCTATGGTGAAATCTGAGTTGCTTCGTTCCGACGTCAAGTTGATACGTCAGCGGTTCACCAAAACAGTCCGAACGTATGTCGGTGATGACATTACTGTCCGGCGTGTACTCACCTTTTCGAAACACCAGGAATTTAACGATATCTTCGCTCTGCAAATTGAGCGGCAAGGCAATCTGGTCATCGGCACAATCAGTGATAGCCACGATTAGCGAGTCACCCAGCAGAGAGGCCCATCCCAGCGCGCTGTGAAAGACTGAGTTTAATTTCAGTTCTTTTTCAGCGTCTGCGATGCGCTTGGTTATGGAGCTATCGACATCGCCCGAAAATTTACGGGGCAACTTCAGCATGTCGTCAGCGGTTTTGTTGATGTACTTTTTCACCACCCACGATTTTTTATACATCGCGAGCAGTTCTTTATCCGGCACGTCGGGTTTACTGCTGCTATACCGCACCGCGCCGATCTTCTCGCCGAGCGAAGTCATTAAGCTAACCAGGCCATCATTCAGACGACCAACGATATTTTTTTTCGTCATTACATGATGTCCAGTGGGCTGAGTGTTTTTCTCTGATACAAATCGCGTAGCCCCTGCGTCATTGCATCGACAACGTCATCGTTCGCGCCGACAGGGAACGTGGTAATTTCCTCGACCGTCTCGGTGATCCACGGTGCGATGTCTTTATGGGGAAGGAAAACGTTACCCGCTTCCCATACAGCGGTGATTGCATGCGCACGGGCTACTTTGCTGCCGTCCGGCTCGACGGGGACGAGTCCTGCTACGGTGCTTTTCAGTGAATCAATAACCGCCGGGCCGTTAGCTTTGTCCTCCACCAGCTTACGTAAGCCTTTAGGGTATTCGTCAGCCATGCATTTAACGGCTTTCAGCGTTGCGGTAAAGCTCATGCGCGCGCGTACCTGGTGAAGCAGATAGGCATTGGCGCCCTTTTTACCCCACACCTGACCGACAACGTAGTCAGTGCCTTCGCTGTCTTTAAACGTCATATCCCAGCTGTGGATGACTATGTCGAAGTTGGTCGGCAAGTCTTTCGGGAGGTAATACTTGATCCATTCGTCTTTGAAGATGGAGCCACCAGCCTGTTTTGGTGACTGCTGATACATCGCAGACCAGAAGTAATCCCCGAGAATGGTTTTGGTTTCGAGCAGTTTTTCTTTTGGGTGCAGGTCAGGCACCAGCGCTTCGCCACGTTCGTTAATAGCGGGGAACGCCAGCACTTTAGCTTTCGGGGTTTTCTCCACCACACGCCCGGATAAGTCATCTGTCGCCCAGCGGGTCGCCATGATGATTTCGCCGCTGTTTTTCGACAGACGCGTTTTAAACGTGGAAACGTACCAGTTCCAGATAGATTTCTTAGTTGTCGGGCTAAGTGCTTCTTTGGCGTTTTTTATCGGGTCATCGATGATACCGAGATCGATTTTCTTACCCGTTAACGGACCGCCTACCCCCGCACAAACATACGTCCCCTTATGGTTGGCTATGCCGAATTCGTCAGTGTTACGCTTTACGGCCACACCATCAGCCGGCTTATTGCCCAGCCAGGCGCCCGGGAATATGTTGCGGTATTCCGGCGTGGACATAATGCGCTGAACGTCGGCGTTCATATCCCCGGCAAGGTCAGCAGAGTAGGACAGCGCACCTACGCGCATTTCAGGATATTTTCCGAAGAAATACGCTGGCAGGTAACGCGAAACGATATCCGATTTACCATGCTGCGGCGGCGCACCGAGAATCAGTATCGGGCGCACTCCATTCATCATATCCAGCAGGAACTGATCCAGAGCGTCGCAAACCGTTTGCGAGAACTTGCTGGTTATATATTCGGGGTTGATGTACTGAATAAAGTCGTGAAGGCTGGCCCGGGCATTACGTCGTTTGAGTAACTCTGCCGCTGCTTCCTGCTTACTTACCAGCGATAATTGCGGCGAGCTGCTCATCAGTCAGATCCTCCGCGCTTACTGTGTGATTATGCTGTATGGGCTCACCATTCGGGCCACTTAACTCAGTTTTGGTTTTCAGCATGCCGAGGTGCTGCGCGACCATCTTCATAGCCTCATCCTGATTGCGGGTGATCATTTCAAGACCAAATTTGCCCTCTTTAATCCCGGCAAAAAGTCGGCGTTCTGCACCCTTCAAATCTCGCGTATCGTGGAAAACAGAACGGCTCAGACCAACGCCATTGCAGCGGGGGCAATCCGGGTTCGGGTCCAGTGTGCCGTCGTAGCCGTAGCCGCCCGTATCCTTAGGCTGTATGGCACCTTCCTTCCCCTTAACCTTTTCTTCCGCTTCCTCAAACTCAACTGCATCGCGCCACTGGTAGTTAAAACCGAGCCCCCAGCAGTAACGGCAACAGCCGCGGTGATGTTCAGTCAGTTGCGTAGCGTCTGCCGTCGCAATGTCCCACCACCATTTCAACACTTCGTCCTGCGTTACCTTCACTCTTCGCGAACGTTCATCCAGCGCGTCGCGGATTGCCTGGCTGACCTTAGCATTTCTTAGCAATCGAGAGGCGTTAACGTAAGCCGTATTGCCTTCGCCTTTGTAGCCAGCCCGCTTGTATGCAGCGGTCCTGTTCAGATCGAGAAGATACTCTTCGACAAACCTGATCTGCATATCGTTAAGGCCGTAATTGCGCAGGTTGAAGGGTTGCGCACTTTCCTGTATATCGGTCTGCGCATCAGTTGAGGATTGCTCATACTGCGCAGTGGTAGGGGCTTGTTCAGTCTGCGCATTGCGCACTTTCTTCTGCGCAGTTTTTTGCGCAGTTGGCTTTTTGATATAGCGCCGCGCAGATGTGTAATTCAGTCCCTGCGCTTCACACCAGTCTTTGGGGGAAATACCGGATTTAGCATGCTCGGCGAGGAACTGGTGTTGCAGTGCTCCCCAGTCCGGTTTTGCCATATCTGATCACCTGCCTGTTTGTCATTATCGCAGACACTCATGGAATGCCTGCTGTAATGCCGTTAGTCGTCAAGCTGCAATACACCGTGATCCAGTGAATCTGAGTAAGCGAGTAGTCCTTTATATTCGGGGATAACCTCACCATCATCAGCTTCGAACTCAGGGATTGTCCCGGTAGTGATAGTGTATTGTGGCTGGCCATCTTCTTTCGCGAATGCTGCCAGGTCTTCAATCTGCGTAGCTGTAAGAACTACTGTCATGCGCATACCTCAGTTGTTAAAAAGCCCCGCTATTGCGAGGCCTAGGGTTATTTGTATCGCGACCGACTACCTGTGAATGATAAAAAGCGATTTACACTTTGGGCAAAGTAATACCTGTTGCTGACGTACTTTCGTGGTCGACTGAGTAGATTTATGTCCACATATCGGACACGTGACAGTCATATTGGCTACAAGCCCAACACGCTGCATTGCGTAATCGAAGAATGACATGATGGCTGACCTTTTAATGAATGTGGTTTATCATACCGCATTCCGTTCAATTATTAACCAATTTCTGTCATCCAACTAGCAAATGTGGATGCATAATGTACTCATGCTCAACAGCCAGTACATGCTTATTCTCTTTCATCTGGCGACTGCTGATTGCGAAGCTCATTGTTGGCTATTTGACTCTCTCACCGAGTCATGAATCCGCTCACACGTCATTCCAGCGCGGTAGCTTTCGTCAGCTCGTCCAGCATAATATCGAGCTTCTTCTGCAAGGCGTCCGAGCATGTCGGCGAGCACTGCGGCGTCGGCTCCGGCTGTTTTGCTTCTGACGGCAGCGGCAAGATCTGCGGTGTGCTTTGCGGCGTCCAGGCGGGTGGCAAGTTTTGTTGCTTCGGCGCGCAGCTGGCTAACAGTGGCAGACAAACCAGCAGCAGTAGCGGCCGATTTAGCGGCTTGTGCTTGTGCATCTCTTACAGCCTCATCACGGGCAATAATACGCCCTTGTTCAATCATGCGGGCTGCGGTCTGTGCGTTCGCTGTTTGCGATGATTCTACTCTGTCACGCTCGGCCCACTTCTTTTCCCAACCGCGGCTGCTCCATACACTACCCGCGATGAATGCTACGGCCACCAGCAACGAAATAACAATGAACTGATAGCGCAGGCTCACTGGTCTATCCCCCAGCACGTCAGCGCGCTTTCCTGGTCTCGACGCTCTACCTGCCCATAGCAGCCATTTTTCTGGCCTTTGGTCAGGCGACAATCGCGGCCGCCGTCTTTAATCCACCAGCGGATCGCTTCACAAGCACCTTTACGGTCGCCAGCATTAATTCGCTTATAGAACGTAGATGGGAAACATTTTCCGGGGCCGATGTTATATGGGCAGAAAGACGCGATCCCAGCTTTCTGTGGTTCGGTCATTGGTACTTTGATATTTCGCTCAACCCACGCCAGCGCCTTGTCGCGTTCTATGACGTTCACCTTGGCGCATTTCTGAGCAGACAGCTTCATGCCCTGAACTACTGGCTTACCATCAACCAACGTGGTGCCACGGCAAATAGTCCAGATTCCGCCGCCGTCGCGATATGCTGTCAGGCTGTTACCCTCTTTCTCATCCAGAAACTGATCGAGAATCACGGGCGCGGAAGCCCCCGCAAGAATCAAACCAACAACCGCTGCGCTCAGTTTATTCTTCAGCTTTGGTGGCATAGCCATTGCGCCGATCCTCCCGTTCTTTCCAGCGGAAATACCAGTTCACCGCACACGTGATTACCGTGCATGCGATACCGACAATAATTGCCCAGTCGCTCAGGCTTAACCCTGCAATTCTGTCGGCCAACATCCAGGACACCTCTTTTGCTGTTTTGGCTGTTTCGGCATATGCCTTCGCTGATACACCGCAGCCGGCAAGCGTGGTTCCTGTTCCATATGAAAGTCTGCTGTAAATGGTGCTCATTCTGGTCATAGCCTCACCTCCGATTCTTCGGATGGCGCTGTGTGTGTATGAAAAGGGTCAGGCTTCACGGGCTGGATTTATCAACAAAGCACGTAGCGGATGATTCCCGTGAGGCCTGAAATTAAAAAGGCCGCCAATGGGCAGCCCTGTTTTAATGAAAAAAAACCGCTGACATCACGGGAAGCAGCGGCTAATAGGCACGGTCAAAGTTTTACTTATAGCTATTCGTCAAATATTGCATGAATGAAAAAACACATCAAACGCAAAAATTGAACACTTTTGGACAATGAGCTGAACACTCACGCTCCAGAAACGCAAAAGCCCAAGGCGTTAACCTCAGGCTTGAAAACTCATTTACTGCCAGTGCATACAACAATGGCACAATATCAGATTTACACGAAATGTATGCTATTTAATTGACTTTTGCAATACCCTGCTGCGAATAAGTCGCCTTTTGTTGTGATCGTGTTCTCACAGTACAAAGCAAGGATTCGCTATCGAGCCCCTTAAAGATGCTGCACATAACTCGCCAGTAGTCCGCGTAATTGTGGCTCCAGTTGTCCGGTTTGACATCACACATAGCAGCTAAGTCCTGTTGCTGATAGACATCACGCCCGGCCAGTTCCGCTTTCACATCCTGCGCCGCCAACCATATCAACTGCCGTAAACGGTCAATGGTCTTCTTCGCCACCCTCTTCCCGGCCAGTTGCTGGCTGAACTGTTGCCAACCCCACTGAGTGATTTCAACCTGATAGCACCAGCGCACATTCTCGCTGTAGTTCCATAGCAGCCAGGCCTTCTGGTGTTCTTCGAGCGTCATCAGTGCACGGCGCCACGATGCAGTGGAGTATTCAACCGGCTGCACCAGCGGAATATGCGATCCCTTGGCATGCGACTGTTTACCGGGGATTGGCGGGTTATCCAGAGTTATCATCTCGCCAGTAACTTCATCCCTCACCTTCATCTTCTTCCGCTTAAAGGTACCGGTATCGAACTGTGCGTTCTCAAGCCAGGCCATTAACTGCCCTTTTGTCGCACCACTCAGATCGGCGGTGGCCACTATCAGTTGCTGGCGCACGTATTCGAGAAATTGAGTGTTCATACAGCACCGCCTATGGTTTTGATGTAGTTCTTCAGTATTCGGTAGTCCGTCAGTACAGAGCCGGGAAAGTGATATAAGCGCAATCGTTGCCAACGAACGCGGAGGTGATCGGCAAAATAGGATTCAAATGTCATGCAGCCTCCCTGCTCTTAATTAATGCACGGCGAAGCGCGCTGTAGTGCTTCCTAATGGTTTCGAGTTCTTCGATGGTGTATCGGTGTGGGACGTTATTGTTTTCGAGTGCCTCGACGCGCTCAGGCCCAATTTTCTCGATAAGGCCAAGGCGGTACTGCTGCTGATTGCCCGACAACTGCACGTTACAGTGGTGGCACTGTTTACTGATATTGTCTTCGTGATAGCGAAGATGTGATGCCTTACCGCGTGAGCGGTAGTGACCTGCTTCCCACTGGACGGTTTCGAACGTCCCGCAACTGATGCATGGCAAATAATGGTCACGCTCGCGAATATAGTCATTGACTACACGCTGCGTTAAATCTTCCCAGTGCTTCAGCGGCTTAACCGCAGCTTTGCGCTGGCGCCAGGCGGCACGCTCTTTCTTCTCAGTGGCGCGCTGCTTGGCAGACTCCTTGCGCTGCGCATCTTCACGGGCTTTTCTGGTCTGCTCTTTCCCGACGGCACTGGCGCACTCATAACCGCAGACAGTCTGCGTATCACGCACAGGATGGAACCACTGGCGGCATTCTTTGTTGGCGCACTTACGGCGCGGTAGCTTAGCCATACTCAACCCCACACCCTGTTTTGCCAGACCTTACTCGGGCGCGGCGCTTTCTCGCTTTCCGGCAGCTGCACGCTGATAGTCCATGTGATGTTGTCGCGATTCAGGCTGCGCTCTACCGTGGCGCCACGACGGCGGTAACTGGCCACCAGCTCGTCGGCCTGTTCGGTTGTGCATTCGTGATGGTGAAACCAGGAATATTTCATCGCCATCACCCCGCAAAGCTCATGAGCTGTGATGCAGCGTTTTCGGCGTCATTCGCAGAGCGGAATTTACGACGCAGTATGTAATTCCAGAGAACGTTGAGCACCGACTGATAGACACCGTTAAATTCGGCATCATCCATGCTGGCAAAGGAAATTGATTTAGCGATTCTTCGACGGGATCCATCAGGCATGGTGTATTCGTCGTAGAAGCCAGCCTGAATGGTTGCCCACTCACGGAAGGATTCGAAGTGCTTGAGCAGAACAAGAGCGCGGGAGCGTGTCAGGCCGACAGTATTTAGATACATATCAGCGGCGTTATGGAGCGCATCTCGCTGCGTGGGATTTGATGACAGGAAATCAATATACCCGGATATTAGCGACCGTTCGGATTCCTCAATCAGCCCACCCGTTGGCGTCCAGTAGTGATAGCCAAGCGACAGCAACTTGAAGAATTTTTTGTGGAATGCGTAGTTACGCGGCTTGCGGAACTCGCCAGTGAGCAATTGCCCGGTTGGTAACAGTTGTAGAAATTCGCTGGTTCCGGGATCAAACGGAATCAGGGCGTTCTGGAAGGTCTTTTCAAAATACAATGGTTGCGCCATGGTTCTCTCCGTGGCGCATCAAGTCGTCAGTTGTTCAGGCTGACACTGACATTATGTACAGTTGATAATGGAAAATCAATGCAAGAAAAAACCCGCCGTAGCGGGTTTAATTTTGATGGTGAGTGCTATTTATTGATAACTATTTCTGGCAAACCTTCTTGGACTTGCTGATAGAGCCATCATTACAAACAAATTTTTCACCCGAACAATGCGATATTCCGCCTTTCTTACCTGAGCATGGCTTGTTTGCTGCCGTTGCTGTCAGTGAAAAAAGTGACACCAATAAAACAACAAGAACTTTCTTCATATCCCTATTCCCATCAGTAAAAGTAAGTGAATCGTAGCAGGGATCGATGAAGCGAAAAATAAAACCCGCCGTAGCGGGTTATATTGTCGATATGGGAATTCACATATCGCTTGTATGGCAGGTTATATCAATCACCAGAGTCTACGAGCTTTTGCATAGCACCTGCGTAACGGGACATACCGATTTCCAATGCTAACCTCACGTCCTGCTGAGGTGCTGCTGCGAGCATAGCCCTGTATGTCGGGTTAATTGCATCATGTTCGTTCATTGCGTCCCAGCCAGCTTTATTCATCGCAGCTGTAGGTTCCTTCGGAACTAATTGCCAACCATCCGGAGTTACCGGAGAGTTGCCAGCCTGAGTTGCCGACTCTCTACCTGCTCTAAATGCAAACTCAGCTATCGTACCAAGCATCTGTTTTGCAGATGTTGTGTAATTATTTTGCTGATAATTTTCATGCCAGAATCTGCCAAACCACGAGTAGAAGTTGTCATCAGCATCGGCTGGCACTAACTTTAACTCAGGCATGTGCGGCCCTTTTCGAATCGCCTTTGCAAGATCAATAGGATCATCATAAAGCCAGTCGCCGGTTTGTGGGTGATTAGCTTCAGCCAGTTGTGCAGCCCATTCCAGCCCGTCTTTGTGGCCCTGAAGATAGCCAAGCGGCAACTCATCACGATTACTTACAGGTTGGATACCCTGAAGCATGGCGGCGCGGCAGGCGTTCCAGCCTTCAATTTTTCCCTGCTCGTAAATCAAATCCTCATCGCCATAAGGATTGTCAATGTTGTTGACCATTTCACTCGGAACTACCGCCGCTGGCGTGGCGGCGTAGAGTGGAGCGCCTTTACCGCCACCTGAAAACTCGTTGTGGCCATTGTACTCAACATCATCACCATCAATCCGCATGTACGCCACAGGCTCCGCACCAAACTCCGCAATAGCCTCATCAATCACCTTCACAGCATCAGCCATTGCGTAGCCGAGATTACCGCCATCGCTTTGTGCTGATGCTTTGCTGAGTATTTCGCGTATCTGGTGCAGGCGATCGAGTGATACATTACCGTGCGCCGGGTGGTTGTTAGTTGTCATGGGTTAGTCCTCACCATCCTGAAAACATGCCGTATGTCGCGGCTGTCTTTGCCAATGTCAGAGCCAATACAAATCCTAATAAAAAAGTGAACTGTGATTTGCTCATCTCACTCCCCCTTCACGCCAATGCCAGCGGCTGTAATCGCAGCCTGGTATTTGAAATTGGCTTCAGTTTGGTCACAATCATCTGGCAGGTATGGTAACGTCACCATTCGCGACTCCAGTTCTGCTATGCGCTCTTTCAGTACGATGCGCTCATCAATTAAGCGCGCGGCATGCACACGGTGGTTATGTATCAGTTCAGCGATATGTGTTTTAGCCTCTTCATACGCGTGACAATAAACACCCATCGTCAACTGACAGTTACCCCACCCAGCATATGCCTCTGCTATGCGCTTCTCTGCGGCGTCCAGATCATCCAGCAACGACAGAGTAAGCCTTCTCAAGCGGTCCTTACTGCATATTTCCAGTTCTTCACGCAGCGCCTGTTTGTTGAGTGCTGTCATTGGGCTGCCTCCCAGCAGATTTGAACCGCATAACTGCTTTTCACTCGCTTCACTGCACCGAGAGCCTCAAGCTTTTTCAGGCGGCGCAGTACATACGCTGTATTGATGCCCTTGTAGTTATCGCGTAACCAGTGGGTGACCACATAGGTCATGCATGGACCACGACGTTTCAGTACAGTAATGATTTCTTCATCGGTTGGTCTCATAGCGCGGCTCCTTTGCGAAGTTGGGTGGCGAAGTCAGAACACAGAATTACGATGCTTTTCCATTTTCTCACGCCAGCACGGTCATTGACTGACTTGTAGCGCTTACACTCATTTCCAGCCATAGAAGCCAACTCCTCCACACCCTGCGCCCGCACTTCAGCCAGGAAGGCGTCGGTGGCTGGGGTTTTAATGTCGACCAGCATTCGGACGCTTTCTCCATTCTCAGGATCGGTTGATTCCTGCCATCCGATAGTTGCGTCTATCGATGACCTCATCTCCGCATTCTCCGCCGCCAGCTCCCTGCACTTGCTCTCGGCGTTAGCGAGCTGTACTGCCATGTCTGTGACTTCAGCTTCAAGGTTTTCAGTGTATTCAATCAGGAGATCGATTCTTTCCGGCGTTACGGTTTTAACGTATTTGCAAATCGATGACGCATAATTATCATCCTGGAGTGTGCCAGCCAGGCCATTACAAAATTTGCGGTTCCCTTTTGTCGCCTTGATATCGGCGATGATTTTTTTAACATCTGGTTTCATGCTGATGCTCTCCCGTAAAACGCCAGTACACGCTGCATCGCCGGACTTGTGCGGCAAACTGATGTGACCATGTTTTTGCTCGTGTTCGATTTGAACTGCTTGATGTTCAGCTCCCCGCCGGGCTGAAGTGAATAGACCGGGCGATGCGGCTCGCCAGTGCGAATTACCACCGATCTTCGTACCAGGTGAAGCAGCAGGTTGTGTGCCTTCTTGCAGTCGCATCCCAGAAGGTGCTGAACCTGACGAGGCGTTATGGTCTGGTTAACCCGAAGGAAATCGACGATTGCCCACAGTGATTTGCTTGCCATAGTGTTTTTCCCTCGAAGTTATTTAACGATCCGGAGATGGCTAACGTTCTTGCGAAAGCTTTTCCAGTCAAAGTTCACCCACATCCCGCCATCCATCTGGAGGCGATCGATAACCCGCGCTCCCAACGCACCGAGAAGTTCGTCGTGGTTAAGATTTGTGAGAACGCCAACAGGCCGCATCGATGACAGGCGACGGTCTATAACCTGATTCAGAATGACTTTCTCGCCACTGCTACCGCGCTGAATACCGACTTCATCCAGCACCAACAGATCGACTTTGCAGAGGTCATCGAGAAGCGAAGCCTCTGACTGACCACTGTCGTAGCACTCGCGAACGCGCAGCATCAGGTCTGGGATAGTGACGACCAGCACGCTATGACCACCAGAAAGCAGATGATTTCCGATCGCTGCTGCCAGATGATTTTTCCCGGTACCAGGACTACCGCTGAACACGAAACTAGCGAACCCGGTACCGAAATTCTGTGCGTAGCTCTTTGCCATCGTGAAGGCTTTGCGCTGCCCTTCCCCTGATACCTGGTAATTCGCGAACGTGCAGCTGCGGTGCAGGCTTTGAATTCCTGATCGACCGAAAATTTTCTCTGTCCGGGCTTTCTGATTCAGCCTGTCCAGTTCTTCACACCGCTTCAGGCCTTCTTCCCGCTGCCACGCCAACAACTCTGCTGCACTGGTGAACTTCGGCTGAACGCCAGGTGGGATGAGTTTTTTCAGGCGCTCGAGAGCACTTCCGGTACCAACCATGTTTTTCATCACTACCCCCTGAATCCGGTCGGAATCGCTTTATCTGGCTGAGAAATTTTGTTCGGATCCCTTTTTCCATCTGGCGCCGCAAAAGACCACGACTCTTCGTAGTGCTTTGAGGGGCCAAAAAACGTGGATGCCTGTTTCACATACTCGGTGTTAAGTTTTCCAGCGGCAGTTATGTAATCCGCGTATCGCCGAACTCCATCGATAAGCTCCTGCACTGTTGCGCCAGATTTAATACGCGCTGTCCAGGCTTTGAACGCATCAGCCTTGCTGTTACCACCGGCGCGTTTTGGGTATTCCTGCCACGCCAGTTCAAAATCATCCGGGTAAGTATTTTTCCCCCGGGGTGTGGCGGCGCCATGCCCCAAAATATCTTTATCCTGATCTTGTTCCTGATCCTGTTCCTGATCTTGGCTTCGTAGCCCCTTCGAAGCCCCTTCTGAAATTTGGCGCGATTCACGTTTAAAATTGAGGTGAAAATCTGTTTTATAACGTTCATAAAATGATGATAAAAAAGGGTTTTCAGGTAATGACACATACTCATTCCTGACACCAGCACAACGGTTATCCCCTGGCTTCAGTGATCGACCAACCTGATAAGCGGCCATTTCATGCACCCAAACCATCTCAGTGTCCTCGTCATAGCTACAAAATCCCGCTTCAATGGAGCTTTTTAGCCCCTTTGAAGCCCCTTCCAAGCCCAAGCCAGTTTCATGGGCTATGTACAGAATTGGCAGGTAATACAACCCGAGCATGTTTGCGTGTGGCGAGGTCATCAGATAGAACGAGACCACCTGCGCCTCCGCGCCTTGCTTCCTCAGTTCACGACCTGTTTTTCCAAGCCAGAACTGAGGTGCAACAGTTGCGTAATCACGCATAAAAACCTCTTAATCGCTAAAGTGGTGGCCCATCTATCTTTCTGAAGGCTGATTTTTCTGACATACTTACCTCGTAATTTCTACCTGGAATTACACCGAAGGTCGGTTCCGTTGGCGCGGTCCGACCTTTACCTTTTTTTGAGCCCGTCATATAGCCCCCAGCATCATCTGCACCATCTCCATCAGCGGGCCAGTTAACCCAGGGTCAACGCGGTACATCTCCACTATCCCTTCGCTCAGCTCTTTCAGCTTCTGATGACGTGGTGCGTCCATCGCGACAGCTATCTTCGCTTCGCTGGTTTCTTTCTCCATACGTGCCAGGCGAGCCATGATGTTGTCTTCTGGCAGCAGGCGTTTGCGGTATTCAATCGGCAGGACTGCGAGGATTGCTGGAGTCAGCTGACGAACGTTCTCGCGGTACCGTTCGCTGTTGAAATGGTTATCCAGGAAGCGGAAAAGCTTCTGACGCTGTCGGCTGAGGTCATCAGGGAAAGTGATCTCGTCTCCCCCTTGCGCCAGGTACTCTTCGATGATCAGAGCAGAAACGACATCCTGACCATCTGCACCCGCCCATGAGCGAACGGCATCACGAATATCTTCATGGCTCGGTCCTTTCTGCGCTTGAGCGCGATTTATCACCACCTGCTGCGGCGATCCTGTATCCTGGTAAAACGTAAGTGATGGCATTTGCAGTCCTTTTATGGTTATGCCGCTAGTCAGGCGGCTGAATGAGGGAATAAATCGGATAGGTCAGGTCTGATTTCATGGGCTTTGACCTCTCCATTTGTAGCCTTGACGATAGACATGACGTGCTTCGGAGATACGGCACCACCATTCAACCACTTACAAACAGCTGGTTGAGAAACTCCGCAGGCGTCAGCAAGCCTTTGCTGACTCCCCACGATTTTCAGTGCCCTGTATATAACTAAATTCATGAGTCATTCCTTAAATGGTAGCTAACGACCAAAAGATAACTCAAGTTATGAATCCAGTCTATAACATTTGTTATTTTACTTTCTATAACCACGGTTATAAATTGACGATATGAAAACCTTCGCAGAACGATTAATCGCCGCCATGACCGCTGCAGGCCTGTCCCAAGGGCAGTTAGCTGAACGTGTCGGACTCTCACAACCGGCGATTCAAAAAATGACATCAGGAAAGACAAATGGAAGCCGTAAAATGGTTGAGCTTTCGCGTGCGCTAAGCGTCAGACCAGAATGGCTAAGCGCTGGAAGCGGGCCGATGCGTCATGAAGACAACATCCCCTCAGAGAAAGATTGGGGAAAAATTGACTCATGGGACAAAAACACACCGCTTCCTGAAGATGAGGTGGAGATCCCTTTTTTGAGAGATATAGAGTTTGCTTGTGGTGACGGCAGGGTTTCAGACGAGGATTACAACGGTTTTAAACTGAGGTTTTCGAAAGCTACTCTGCGCAAGGTGGGAGCTAACACCGACGGTTCAGGTGTTCTATGTTTCCCCGCCAGAGGAAATAGTATGGAACCCAATATTCCTGATGGCACTACGGTCGCTGTAAATACAAAAGATAAAAAAATCGTTGATGGGAAAATGTATGCCATCAACGAAGATGGATGGAAAAGAATTAAACTGCTTTATCGCACAGGACCCGAGATGATCAGCATTCGCAGTTACAACAGTGCTGAGTATCCATCTGAGGATAAAAATCTAGGAGATATAGAAATTATAGGCAGAGTTTTTTGGTGGTCAGTTTTAGACTATTAACACAGATATGGGACACCCCAAATGGATGCATTTAAAAACAGGTTAAAGCTTCATAGTGAGCATGTTAAAAACGTTGGACTTCATTGCACTACTGAAGAAACAACAAAACAGGCACTAATTTTACCATTTTTGGACATTCTCGGTTTTAGTCCATACGATCCACAAAAAGTAAAAGCTGAATATGGTGCAGACTTTCCTGGGGTGAAGGCTAATGAGCGGGTGGACTATGCCCTGTTTTGCCAAGGGATTCCAGTCATGTTCATTGAAGCCAAAGCCTATAAAGAAAAAATTGATAATCACTGCCCACAGTTATCAAGATATTTTAACTCAACCCCAGAGGTGACAATATCGGCCATAACCAATGGCGTTGAGTGGCGGTTTTTTACTGATCTAAAAGAGAAAAATATTATGGACCCCACTCCATTCTTGAAAATAAGAATGGATGAGGTTACAGATGCTGATGCTGAGCAACTTTTTAGATTTAGACATGACAAGTTCAAACCTGAAGCATTAAGAACTCTCGCAGAAGAAAGTGTATACCTTTCAGCTTTTACTAAAACAATAAGTTCAAGCCTTCGAGAAGTTGACCAGGAATTTGTTAGGTATGTAGCAAGCAGATCGAATGTAGAAAGGCAATTGAACCAACGATTTCTTGAGTCAATAACTCCATTAGTAAAACAGGCAGTAGAATTATCAGTAAGCGCCATGGTAGTTTCTGGACTATCAGGAAAAAACTCAACAGAATCCCCTCACGACGAAGTTCATGACGATAACGAACAAGAAAAGTCTGACGTACAAGCGGATATTGTAGATCCCGATAATCCTAATATCGTTACGACTTATAACGAAAGGCAGCTCTTTGATAAAATCGTATCAATCATTGGAGCGGAGCACGACATTCAATACAAAGATACTGCATCATACTTCGGTGTTCTATTCCAGGGTAAAACGAACCGCTGGATAGTTCGCTACTATGATAAAAAGTCGAAATCATCTATCCAGTTGCCTATAGAGTTGAATGACATAACAATTAATGAAATCTCTAGGGCAGGGTTAACCTGTGATACCTCAAGAATTTACATGGATAATCCAGAAGATATTTTGAGGATATCTGGATTAGTTCTTGATTCATTTGAGTACGTGAAAAACGACGAAAATTTCCGCAAGAAGTAAGAACTTAACCGGCCTGATGGCCGGTTTCACCTTCTTCATCCTAAAGTAACAAATCCACTTCTGCTATCCATCCCCCATTTTCATAAAATTAAATTCCCTTTGTTATCATTGATATATAACTTAATTACCATAATTATAAGTTAAGTTATGGACATTATAGATAACTATAGTTATTCTTTCGTCATCGCGAAACACTCAGCGCATCAAGTTCAAACGTTCCGCTAGCCTGGCGACAAGGGCAAAACAGAAGTGAGCTTCGCGGTGGTGAATTGCAGAGTTAAAACGCTCAACTGTGAAGATCAGCGTCACAGCACCACCAGTGAAGTTCACTAACCAACCGCAAGGTATCGAGGGTGAGATGGAAAAAGCATACGAGGAATATTTTGAAAGCTTAGCTAAAGGCGAGGAAGCACTCAGTTTTGCAGAATTTAAAGAGGCTTTGTCATGAAAACCGCGAATGCAGTACCAAACAGCGGTCGTGCAGTTGCAATGCGCAACCAGCGCACCGGAGCAGCCTGGCAGGTCTCCTATGACCATATCAACGGCACCTACTGGCACGAACCGCAGGGAAATCTGCGTCATATCCGCAGCCCGTATGCTTCCCGCACCATTGAACCGAATCTGGTTCTGGCAGGCACGCACTGATGAACACCTTATTCGCATTAGTGCTGACCATTGGCATGACTAACGGTGATTTTCAGGATGTTGTACTGGGTGTTTATGACAGCCAGCAGGAATGCCAGTCAGCTGCTATTGAACAGAAAGTTAACGGTGAATGCTGGCCTGTTGATGGAATCATTCGTCATGGTGAATGGCCAGCATCGCATTAAGGAGGGTAAATGCAGACCAAATGCGGTTATTGCGGCAAACCGGTTGAACCGGAAGAAGTAATCAAAAGTACCCTTCTCTATCGCAACGGCTCACTGCTGGCGCGCAAAGAGAAAGAGTATTGTTCCAAACGTTGCGCTTCGCACGACCAGATGGCTCACGAAGGCTAACGTAAAAACCCGCGCAAGGCGGGCCTGTACGTCCGGTGCTTCCGACCAAAGTTACACCGGAATTTATACCAAACCAAAGTTAACCCAATGGGCGCTATCAATGGTCCGGGGATTCTAACACCCAAAAAAGAGGATCTCACATGGAATTCTTTAATGTGGTTAAAGCCACTCAGAAATCCGGAAAGCAAGATGCAGTGGTCTGGTTCACTGCTAAAACCGAGGCTCGCGCCAATCTGATGCTGGATGTTGCGCTGGAAGATGCAGGTATCGAAACAGGTCGGGGTAAGGACTACGCCAAACCGATTCGCACTGATTTCCCAGTTGTCGACGGCCTGCCGAAAGAAGGTGAAGTTGATTTAACCTGGTGTGATCGCTACGAACTTCAGGACGATGGGCGCACCTGGCTGCCAAAAGCCGCTGGTGTTTCTACAAGTGCCGTTGACGCCCCCTCTACACCTACTCCGACCGTAATCGTTGAAGACGCGACTGCGTCCGAAATTGTCCCGGTTGAAAACCGTACTCCAGCAGTCCGCTTTGCCGTCCATCTGATGATCGATAAATATCAAACTCATGTCACTAAAGAGCAGCAACTGGCTGCCAGCGAAATGTCATTGGATGAAGGCAATACATATATCCAGAGCCTGCTTGTAGCAAAGAGCGATGTACCCGAGACTGCCAAACTCAGCCTGAATGCTGAGTGGAAAATGATTCAGGCGGTTAAGGACATTTTCACACCAGACGAAGAGCACGAACCAAGATTGATAGCTGCATTCATGTCTGACTGGGTGAACACGGATGCCGGCGACCGCAATCAACTGGTAGAAGACTGGCGCAGTGGTAAGTTGCAGTTGATCAAAACTGAAACCAACAGCGGTGCTGACGTTACAACGGGTCAAGATCTCACTGTTGAGGACAGCATCAAGATCGACGAGAACGGCCGGGCAGAAGGTGGCGTCGTTGATGGTGAAGTCGATACCGAAGAGCAATCCCAGCAGACACAGCAATCGAACCTGACCGTTGTTGCCACCCTACCATTCCGCCAGCGCGTACTGGCTCAGTTCATCGGTGATGGTGAATATCTCTATCACGTCGACGCTGGGCAGAAAAACGAGATTATCCGCCTTGAGATGGACACCGATGACGCGTACATCCAGAACCTGCTGCTGGCAGCTGAGAATGTGGAAGCATTCAAAAAAGCCATTGAGCACGATATTCATAAAGTCGTGAATGCCGTTAAGAAAGTCTTCCCTGTCGACGGTAAGAAACCGGAGCTGGCAACAGTTATCCAGTTCCTGACGGTGTGGTTCAAAACTGAATACATCGATCGCGGCCTGCTGGTCAAGGAATGGCAGAAAGGCAACCGTGTTGCGCAGATTCAACGCACTGACGTCAAAACCAATGCTGGCGGTGGAAATAAGACCGATCGCAATACCGACTACGTCCACACACTGGACACTCTGGATGTTGAAATTGCGCTGGCCACCTTGCCAATGGATTTCAATATCTACGACATTCCTGGTGGGGTCTACCGTCGCGCTAAAGAGATTGTCAGCAAGAAAGAAAGTCCGTTCAGCGAATGGTCTGAGGCGCTGCGCAAAACCGCTGGCATCCTGGACTATTCACGCGCCGCCATCTTTGCACTCATCCGCGGCACATCATCCGAATTGGTTAACTTTCCTGGGCGGTTGCGGGCATATATCAATGCCAATCTAACCGAAAATGACCACTCAAACCCCTCAGAAGAAACGCTGGCTGATGCTGGTCATGCGCCGGACGTCAGTTGGGAAAATGAGGTTAATGAGCAGGTCGCTGCGGAGCAGAAAACAGCAGCGAAACAGCCACAAATCGCCAACATGGGCAACGGCGTATTCTCCATTGATGGCCTGATGGGTGATCAACAAACACATACAGATGACCGTTCACCAGTTAATGAGGACACCACCAGCAATGTGCAGATGGAAGAAACTGTCAGTGATGAAAAACAGGCTGGTGATGAAGTGCAGTCAGGCGAAAGCAGTCTGGAAACTGGTGAAGAGTCACATACCGGCCAGCAAGCCGATGTGAAACAAAAACCGGAAAATGCGCATCAGAATGATGAATATGCGCATCAAAACACCCAAAAAGCGAATCAAACCGAGCCAGAAGCGCAATCTGACGAACCAGCTGTTGTATATCCCGCCTACTTCGAGCCAGGCCGCTACGAAGGTCTGCCGAACGAGGTTTATCACGCAGCCAACGGTATCAGCTCTACCCAAGTAAAAGACGCGCGAGTGTCGCTGATGTACTTCAACGCACGCCACGTCGAGAAGACCATCACGAAAGAGCGCTCCCAGGTTCTGGATATGGGCAACCTGGTGCATGCGCTGGCGCTGCAGCCCGAGCAGCTCGACGAAGAATTCAGCGTTGAACCGGTGATTCCAGATGGTGCTTTCACCACAACAGCAACTATTCGCGCGTTTATTGATGAGTATAACGCCAGCCTGCCGGCGCAGCTGTCAGCCGACGATATCAAAGTGTTGCTGGAAGAACACAACGCCACACTGCCTGCTCAGGTGCCGCTGGGTGGGTCAGTCGAGGAAACTGGCCAGAGCTATATGTCGCTGCCAGAAGAGTACCAGCGTATCGAAGCTGACCAGAAGCAGACCGCAGCGGCGATGAAAGCCTGCATCAAGGAATACAACGCCACTCTGCCTGCACAGGTGAAAACCAGTGGTAGCCGTGATGCGTTACTCGAGCAGTTGGCAATCATCAATCCTGACCTAGTTGCACAGGAAGCGCAGAAACTGGCGCCGCTGAAAGTGTCCGGTACCAAAGCAGATCTGATTCTGGCCGTGAAGTCTGTTAATCCGGAAGCCGTCTTCGCCGACGAGCTGTTGGATGCGTGGCGCGAGAATCCGCATGGGAAAGTGCTGGTCACCCGCCAGCAACTGAGCACTGCACTGAGCATTCAGAAAGCCCTGCTCCAGCACCCGACCGCGGGCAAGCTACTGACACACCCGAGCCGAGCAGTAGAAGTCAGCTACTTTGGCTTCGACGACGATACCGGACTCGAAGTCCGCGTACGTCCAGATCTGGAAATCGATCTGGACGGTGTGCGCATCGGTGCCGACCTGAAAACCATCAGCATGTGGAACATTAAGCAGGAAGGCCTGCGCGCCAAACTGCACCGGGAAATCATCGACCGTGATTATCACCTGAGCGCGGCCATGTATTGCGAGACCGCAGCACTGGACCAGTTCTTCTGGATTTTCGTCAACAAAGACGAGAACTACCACTGGATCGCCATCATCGAGGCATCCACCGAACTACTGGAACTGGGCATGCTCGAGTACCGCAAGGCGATGCGCGCTATCGCAACCGGCTTTGACACTGGCGAGTGGCCAGCGCCGATCACAGCTGATTACACCGACGAACTGAACGACTTCGACCTGCGCCGCCTTGAAGCGCTGCGCACTCAGGCATAAGGGGAATGAAGATGCAAAACACTAATGTAACTGTAGCTGACCAGAATGCCGTAATTAACTCCAACGTGGCCCTGTTTGATTCCCAGTATCTGAACGCCATCAGCGCATTTGCTCAAATAATGGCGCAGGGTGCGGCGACAGTCCCCAGACACCTGCAGGGAAATCAGGCTGACTGCATGGCAGTAGCGATGCAGGCGGCACAATGGCAGATGAATCCCTTTGCCGTCGCGCAGAAAACGCACCTGATTAACGGCGTTCTCGGATACGAGGCTCAACTGGTAAATGCCGTGATCTCACGCAGCGGCGTGCTGACAAACCGCTTTGAATATGAGTGGTACGGACCATGGGAAAAAGTAGTCGGGAAATTCCAGATTCGTAAAGGAGACAAAGGAGAATACCGTGTGCCTGGCTGGACCCTTGCTGACGAAACGGGCATTGGCATCATCATCCGCGCAACGCTGAAAGGTGAAGATCAACCGAGAGAACTTGACCTGTTACTGACACAGGCCAGGACTCGTAATTCTACGCTTTGGGCTGACGACCCTCGCCAGCAACTCGCTTATCTCGCAGTGAAACGCTGGGCAAGACTGTTCTGCCCGGATGTAATTCTCGGCGTGTATACCCCTGATGAACTGGATGATCGCCGTGAAGAGCGAGAAGTTAACCCTGCTCCGGTTCAACACGTTAACCTGTCTGAAATTTCAGGTGACACCGTCACAACCACGCAGAGCGCGCAGGAGTCGTCGGTAAATATCGACTCACTGGCTGATGATTTCCGCGAGCGTATAGATGCCGCACAGGATGTTGATAGCGCCAAAGCGCTGCGCGCTGATATCGAAAGCGCGAAGGTTACGCTGGGTTCAGCCCTGTTCACTGAGCTGAAGAACAAGGCGGTGAAACGTTATTACCTGGTTGATTCACGTAACAAGGTTGAGGCAGCGATCAACTCCCTACCGTCTCCGGACGAACCGGATGCAGCTGAACGGTTTGGGGAAGTTGAGCGAGTTCTTGCAACGGTGAAACGTCATCTGGGCGACGAGCTGCACGATCAGTTCAGCATCACCCTGGCGGATATGAAACCGGAATACGTTGGCTAACTGAGTTGGGAGGGTCCGCCCTCCCACTGAGGAGATGTAATGCGACTAATTAACCGAGCCAATCAGCAGTCTCCGTTAGCGCGTCAGGCATGCGACATCGCGCTGGCCACTCATCACGAACGCTACGGCGACTACGGACGCAGCAAGATGAAGGAAACGTACACGGTGAGAGTTGAAGGTGTGAAGGTCTGGGTGGAGGTAGTTAACCGCAAGGCGAGTTACGTGGCCACGGCGATGACAGGCATGCGCAGATTGCGAGCGCTGCCGGGTCAGGTGAGTTGATGTTACTTTTATAAATGGCCCAGTACGGGCCATTGGAGAAAAACGATGGATGATATTTTGCTGACGTCAGACCTGACCAGTCGATACAAAATCTCACGTAAAACCCTTTGGTCATGGCAAAGCACAGAAACTATGCCGCGGGGTTTTGCGAAGCCGTTCCCTGCTCCTGATTTTCCTGGTAACCCAAACCGCTGGAAGTCGGAGTCAGTCAAAGAGTGGGAAGGTGTGAAACAGCCAATTAACTGAATGGCTCACCAATGATACTTTCAAGATGGCTCTGCCAAACGTGGAGCCAGTGTTTTTGGTCATCGATGTAGTCGTGCAGATTGTAGTGAGCCATTACACCGACCATCTGATGACCAAGTAGTTTTTCAATCACATGCGGCGGACAGCCAAGTTCTGAAAGGTTTGTCGCGATCGTTCTTCTCATATCATGAAGAGACCAGGGTTCCATTCCCGCAGCGGACCAGATATACCTTGCGTAATTTGAAGCGACTGGCGGATGTACTGGGACATCTTTGATTTCGCCATCCAGTAAACGCTGTGAGGTGACTAAGTGTTTTGTGTTGATCTTCTCAATATGATTTTTGACCAACCCTACCGCCGCTTCAGAGAGTGCCCTTCTCATATGCACTCGCGTTTTGTAACTACCGGCCGGAACTATCCATTCATTTTCATTCAGTCTAAACCACGACCTTTCGCTTAATCGAATTTCTGCAGTTCTACAGCCGGTCAGCATAATAAACTTCACAAGAAATACGGACTCTATCGACATGCGATTTTGTAGCCAGCGATAAATAGCCACCAGCTCACGATCATCCAAGCGCCGCGTTCTCTTTTTCGGTTTTTGGCCAACGTCAGTGGGAAGCAATCCCTCGAGCGGATTGGTCGATATTACGCCTCGGTTAATACAGAATCTGAATGAGCGTTTACACAGCGAAAGCATATAATGAGCCATCACCCTGCTTTCAATCTGATCAAAAACATCTATCCAGTGCCTTTTTGTCGAATTGTCGACTTTGACGTTTCGCATCGGCTCGGCGATATGCTTGGCAAATACCAACTGATAATAATCTGTCTTTGTCAGTTGATTAGCGATGCAGTGTTTCTCGATCCAATAATTGAATGCTTCCGAGACGGCCATGGAACCTTCGCGGGTCAATTTCTCCAGCTTTACTTGCTCCCGGGGATCTAGTCCCTCAGTAAGCCAGGTTCTGAATTGCTGACGCCTTTCCCTTGCCTGAGCAATACTCATTGCTGGATAATCGCCGACATTGAGTTTTACAGCTTTGCCTGCCCATCTGTACCGGTAGAAGAAAGAGACCTTTCCGGCCTGACTGATCCTTGCGTTGAGTCCGTGAGAATCTGAAATAGTTTCGATATCATCGCGTTTCTTGCCAAGGGCCTTCCTGAGCTTTGTGTCAGTGATCATTGAATGGGTACACATTTGGCTTTTGAGTACGCAAAAGTGTACACAAAACTCATTGCTCAAAGATACCCACAATGTAACACTTGTACTCGGAGTGTGATAATTGGAAGGCTGAAAGGCAGGCGGCAGAAGGGTTCAACGTAACAGAACGTTTTTATGCGAAATTCTTCGAAATGGGCTGAATGACAATACAAAAAAGTATTTTAAAAACAGAACGCAAAGCAGACATTGGGCACCGCCAGCGGTGCCCTTTTGGGATCAGATGCTGTGGATCGCAAACAACAACGAGTTACGCTGGTGGTTGAGAATGCACTTTCTGATAGTGTGGATACGCATATTACGACGCGATTGTCCTTCAAGCCAACGTGCTTTACGGCGGCTAGCCTGACGCAGCATCCGCCAGCGTCCCACTTCCGTTCTACTACGCTTCATGTTTACTACTCTTTCAGTCACTGAGCGGCCATTATAACGCCAGACCGAATGCAGACCAGTGGTTTTCCCTTGTTTTTATTTGCCAGATTAATCCTGATGCGTAAACTCTTAACAATACGCTTTCAAAAGGATTTTTAAATTTATGACAACCTTCTACACCGTGGTGAGTTGGCTGGTCATTCTGGGTTACTGGGTACTCATTGCTGGCGTAACATTACGCATTCTAATGAAACGACGCGCAGTGCCCTCCGCAATGGCCTGGCTGTTGATCATCTATATTCTGCCATTGGTAGGGATCATTGCTTATCTGTCCTTTGGTGAACTCCACCTGGGTAAGCGACGTGCCGAACGCGCCCGGGCAATGTGGCCGTCAACGGCCAAATGGCTGAACGATCTCAAGGCCTGCAAGCATATTTTTGCCCAGGAAAACAGCAGCGTCGCCTCTTCGTTATTTAAACTGTGCGAGCGCCGTCAGGGAATAGCCGGGGTTAAGGGAAACCAACTGCAGTTGCTCACCAGTTCAGATGACGTGATGCAGGCGCTGATCCGTGATATTCAACTGGCGCGCCACAACATCGAAATGGTGTTCTACATATGGCAGCCTGGCGGTATGGCCGATCAGGTAGCCGAGTCGTTAATGGCTGCCGCGAGACGTGGCATTCACTGTCGCCTGATGCTGGACTCCGCTGGCAGCGTGGCGTTCTTTCGCAGCCCTTGGGCGGCGATGATGCGTAACGCAGGTATCGAGGTTGTAGAAGCGCTGAAGGTGAACCTGATGCGTGTATTTTTACGCCGTATGGACCTGCGTCAGCACCGCAAAATGATCATGATAGATAACTACATTGCTTATACCGGCAGCATGAACATGGTCGACCCGCGTTTCTTCAAACAGGATGCGGGTGTCGGGCAATGGGTTGATTTAATGGCGAGAATGGAAGGTCCTGTCGCCACTGCTATGGGCATTGTCTATTCCTGCGACTGGGAAATTGAGACCGGAAAGCGCATTTTGCCTCCGCCACCAGACGTCAATATCATGCCGTTTGAGCAGGCCAGCGGCCACACCATTCACACTATCGCCTCGGGACCTGGTTTCCCTGAAGATTTGATTCATCAGGCGCTGCTAACCGCTGCTTATTCAGCGCGTGAATATTTAATTATGACCACCCCCTACTTCGTCCCCAGCGACGATCTGTTGCACGCGATCTGCACGGCAGCGCAGCGTGGGGTTGACGTCAGTATCATTCTTCCACGTAAAAATGACTCCCTGCTGGTTGGCTGGGCAAGCCGGGCCTTTTTCACCGAGCTGCTGGCAGCCGGCGTTAAAATTTATCAGTTCGAAGGTGGCTTGCTGCACACCAAGAGCGTACTGGTCGATGGCGAGCTGAGCCTGGTCGGGACGGTTAACCTGGATATGCGCAGCCTGTGGCTCAATTTTGAAATCACGCTGGTCATTGATGATGCCGGATTCGGTGACGATCTCGCGGCAGTGCAGGATGATTATATTTCGCGTTCACGCCTGCTTGATGCCCGTTTGTGGGTAAAACGACCACTCTGGCAGAGGATAGCAGAGCGACTGTTTTACTTCTTTAGTCCGTTGCTGTAAAACGTGCCCATCAGACAGTAAACAGGTAGTCATTATGGATATGGATTTGAACAATCGCCTGACCGAAGACGAAACGCTTGAGCAGGCTTACGACATTTTTCTCGAACTGGCTGCGGACAATCTGGATCCAGCCGACATCATTCTGTTCAATTTGCAGTTTGAAGAGCGTGGCGGTGCCGAGTTGTTCGATCCGGCAGAAGATTGGCAGGAGCATGTTGATTTTGACCTGAACCCTGACTTCTTTGCCGAGGTGGTGATTGGTCTGGCAGATACAGAAGACGGCGAGATTAACGATATTTTTGCGCGCGTTTTATTATGTCGCGAAAAAGATCATAAGCTCTGCCATATTCTCTGGCGCGAATAATCAAACAAAAAAGCTGCTCTCGCAGCTTTTTTCATTTTTAGCCCGGTAGTTTACTTCCGCAGCGGTTACAAAATTGCGCACTATGTTCGTGCTGCGCCTGCTGGCACTGCGGACATTTTCGTTGGTGCCCGCGCTGCTGGAACGCACTGCTCATGTGCGTGGTAATCAATCCCGTCGGTATTGCAATCACCGAGTAACCAATCAGGATAAGCACAGACGCGACCATGCGCCCCAACGGTGTGTGTGGCGTGATATCGCCATAGCCGACGGTGGTTACAGTAACAATCGCCCAATACACCGACGCATTCAGCGTAGTAAACCCATATTTTGGCCCTTCAATCAGATACATCATCGCGCCAAAAACCACCATCAGGATGGCGATAAAGGAATAGAACAGCATCAGCTGATGTCGGGCGCTTTTTAACGCATTCCAGAACACCCGCAGAGAAGGCATGAAGCGCAGCAGCTTGAGAATACGCAGAACGCGCAGGACACGCATCGCTCGCCAGGCGAAAACATAGCTCAGACTGATTTCCGGCCATAGCCACATCACATACAGCGGCAGAATGGTGGCCAGATCAATTATCCCCCAGAAGCTGAACACATATTTAGCGGGGTTGGCCCAGCAACATAAGCGCAGAAGATATTCGAGGGTGAAGACCAGAGTAATAAAGATCTCCAGCCAAACAAAAACGCGCCATTCCTCAAAGGTTAAATGGTATTGCGTCCCTACTCCGGACTCAATGAAGATAACGATAACGCTGAGCAAGGCAAATAGTGCGCACATACCTTCAAAGCGACGCCCTGAACGGGTATTTAAATCAAATAATTTACGATAGAGCGCGCGGCGGACAGAAGAGACTAAACCTGGCACAGATACCTCACCAAAAAAAGGGCTGACCTTTGTCAGCCCTCAGGATTATAGCGGGTCTACTTTCAGGCAGGAAACTGCATGTCGGAAACTTCCTTCCAGAACCGGGCGCGTTTTTGCGCATTCCGGTCCAGCAATCGGGCAGCGCGTACGGAACACGCAACCGGAAGGAGGATTAATCGGGGACGGTAACTCGCCTTCCAGCAACTGAATAACCTTATTCCTTTCCTGATCCGGATCGGGGATTGGCACCGCAGACATAAGCGCTTTGGTATAAGGATGCAGCGGGTTATGGTACACCTCATCATAGGTCCCTAATTCCACCGCGTGTCCGAGATACATAACCAGCACACGGTCGGAGATATGTTTAACCACAGCGAGGTCGTGAGCAATGAAGATTAACGATAATCCCATTTCGCGCTGAAGCTGTTGCAGCAGATTAACCACCTGGGCCTGGATTGATACATCCAGCGCTGAAACCGGTTCATCGCAGATAATCAACTTCGGTTCGAGGATCAGCGCGCGGGCAATACCAATACGCTGACACTGGCCACCGGAAAACTCATGTGGGTAGCGGTTAATCAGGTTAGGCAATAGTCCAACCTTCATCATCATCGCCTTCACACGGTCGCGGACTTCCTGACCAGGAAGATTCGGATGATAAGTTCGCAGCGGTTCAGCAATGATTTCACCAATGGTCATGCGCGGGTTTAACGATGCCAGAGGATCCTGGAAAATCATCTGGATATCGCTGCGTACTTCCCGCCACTCATCGGGTTTCATGCCCAGTAAATCTTTACCCAGCCAGGCAACCTTTCCATCGGTGGCCTTCACCAGGCCGATAATCGCACGGGCAAAGGTCGATTTTCCGCAGCCTGATTCACCGACCACGCCCAGGGTTTCGCCCTCATACAGTCGCAGGGTTACGCCATCAACCGCCTTCAGGGTTTTAGTCGGTTGCCAGAACCACTGTTTGCCATCTTTAATATCAAAATGGACTTTAAGGTCGGCAATCTCAAGGAGCACTTTACGTTGTTCGGTCACCGCATTCATACCAGTTCCTCCACCGGCTTAAAGCAGGCACGCAGGCGGCCTGGACTAAACTCCTCCAGTGGCGGAGCACTGCTACAGATTTCCATCGCATGCGGGCAACGCGGCTGGAATGGACAGCCTTTTGGTAGACGCAGCAGGTTCGGTGGGTTACCCGGTATAGTGAGCATCTCTTCCCCTTCTGCATCCAGACGAGGTACGGCATTTAGCAAACCAATCGAATACGGATGAACGGGCTTATAAAAGACATCCCGCGCACTGCCGTATTCCATAGTACGTCCGGCGTACATCACCAGGACTTTATCGCAAATACCGGCAACAACCCCCAGATCGTGGGTGATCATGATAATCGCGGTGTTGAATTCGCTTTTCAGTTCATTCAGAAGCGTCATAATTTGCGCCTGTACCGTTACATCAAGCGCAGTGGTCGGTTCATCGGCTATCAGTAATTTGGGCCTGCACAACAGTGCCATGGCGATCATTACGCGCTGACGCATACCACCGGAGAATTCATGCGGATACATTTTCATACGCTTACGCGCTTCCGGCATCTTCACCGCATCCAGCATTCTGACTGACTCTTCAAAAGCTTCCGCTTTGCTCATGCCTTTATGCAGCATCAGAACTTCCATCAACTGCTCCCCGACCCGCATGTATGGATTGAGGGACGTCATCGGGTCCTGGAAAATCATCGAGATTTGCTCGGCGCGCAGTTTGTTCAGTTCACGTTCCGGTAAATTCAGAATTTCACGCCCGTTGAACGTTGCGGAGCCCCCGATACGACCATTTGCCGCCAACAGGCCCATCAGGGCAAAGGCCGTTTGCGATTTACCCGAACCGGATTCACCGACAATACCCAGCGTTTCTCCAGCTCGCAGAGAAAAGTTTAAATCGTTGACCGCAGTTACATCGCCGTCGGGGGTCGCAAACGTCACACGCAAATCTTTTACGTTTAGCAGTGCGTTAGCCTGTTGTTGCGCGAGCGGCGCGGTTGAGGTTTCAATTACGCTCATGGCTGCACTCCTTAACGGTCTTTCGGGTCGAGGGCATCACGCAGGCCATCGCCAATAAAGTTAAAACAGAACAAAGTGACCACCAGGAAACCAGCCGGGAACAGCAGCAGCCATGGTGAGACTTCCATAGAGTTGGCACCATCACTGAGCAACGCGCCCCAGCTACTTAACGGCTCCTGCGTACCTAATCCCAAAAAACTCAGGAAGGATTCAAATAGGATCATGCTCGGCACCAGCAATGAAGCGTAAACCACCACCACACCCAGCACGTTCGGCACAATATGGCGGATAACGATACGCACGGTAGACACCCCACCCACTTGCGCCGCTTCAATAAACTCTTTGCGCTTGAGACTTAGCGTTTGCCCACGCACGATACGCGCCATATCCAGCCAGGAGACCATCCCGATAGCGACAAAAATCAGCAGAATATTTTGCCCAAAGAAGGTGACCAGCAGGATCACGAAGAACATGAACGGGAAGGAGTTGAGGATTTCCAGCAGACGCATCATCACCGAGTCGATTTTTCCGCCGAGGTAGCCCGACAGAGAACCGTACAGCGTACCAACAACCACCGCGACTAACGCCGCCGCAATGCCGACCATCAGCGAAATGCGCCCGCCAATTGCCACACGCACCAACAGGTCGCGTCCCGACGAGTCAGTACCGAAATAGTGGCCTGATTCCGTATCCGGCGCACTGGACATCATGCCCCAGTCGGTATCGAAGTAGGTAAACTGCGACAACATCGGTGCCAGCGTTACGAACAGCGCAATAATTATCAGCACCACCAGGCTTGCTACCGCCGCGCGGTTATGCATAAAGCGTCGACGCGCGTCCTGCCACAGGCTACGGCCTTCGACCTCCAGCTTTTCACTGAAATTCTCCAGCGCCTCGCTGTTTTTCTTACTTAACATCATAGCGAGCTCCAGTATCAGTAACGAATTTTCGGGTCGATAACGGCATACAGCACATCGACAATCGCGTTAAACACGATGGTCAGCGTACCCACCAGTATGGTCAGACTAAGAACCAGCGAATAGTCGCGGTTTAACGCCCCATTGACGAACAACTGGCCAATACCCGGCAAACCATAAATGGTTTCAATAACCATCGAACCGGTGATAATGCCGACAAATGCCGGTCCCATATAGGACAGCACTGGCAACAGCGCTGGTTTTAACGCATGACGGAAAATAATCCGCCGCATCGGCAGCCCTTTAGCGCGCGCGGTACGAATAAAGTTAGAGTGCAGTACTTCAATCATCGAACCGCGAGTAATACGGGCGATACTGGCGATGTAGGCCAGTGACAAGGCCACCATCGGCAGGATCATAAATTTCAGCGCCCCGCCGTTCCAGCCCCCGCCGGGTAGCCATTTCAAGGTTATGGCAAATATCATGACCAATAAGGGAGCGACCACGAAACTGGGGATAACCACCCCGGTCATAGCCACCCCCATCACCGTATAGTCCCAACGTGTATTTTGCTTCAGCGCGGCTATCACTCCGGCGCTAACACCGACGAGCACCGCCAGAATAAAGGCTGCCGCACCCAGCTTCGCAGAAACCGGAAAGCTCGAGGCAACGAGGTCGTTAACCGTGTAGTCTTTATATTTAAAGGATGGTCCAAAATCACCGTGCGCCAGCTGTTTCAGATAGCTGAAGTACTGCGTCGAGATGGGATCGTTAAGATGATATTTCGCTTCGATATTCGCCAGCACCTCTGGCGGTAACGCGCGTTCTCCGGTGAATGGGCTTCCGGGCGCAAGGCGCATCATAAAGAATGAAATCGTAATAAGAATAAACAGCGTCGGAATCGCTTCCAGACAGCGACGTAATATGAATTTTAACATTGCCCGTACCTTCTGGCGTGTGCCTTTATACCCGTCATAATTCAAGCTGCAGGTGCGTTGGCTTTACTCGCTCACGCCAGTCACTTACTTAAGTAAGCTCCTGGCGATTCGCTGCGTTGCCGCCTTCCTGCAACGTGAATTATTTAGGGTATACCTCTCTTTGTCTAAAGAGGTATTTATAGTTCGAAGAAAAAGACACTGTGGGGCAACTTTGATCGCCCCACGTCTTGCCATTAATGCTTGATAATATACAAGTCTTTAACGTGGATATTATCCATCGGGTCTTTACCGGAGTATCCGCCAACCCATGGTTTCACCAGGCGGGCATTAACATAGTAATAAACCGGTACAATCGCAGAATCTTTATCCAACTGCTGTTCCGCTTTCGAATACAGTTCGCTGCGCTGCGCTTCATCCGTCACTTTCAGCGTATCCGCAATCAGCTTATCAAATGCCGGGCTCTTATAGTGGACGGTATTATTGGAGCTGTCGGACAGCACCATATTCAGGAAGGACGTCGGTTCGTTATAGTCCGCACACCAGCCCGCACGTGAAACATCATAGTTGCCCTGATGGCGCGTATCGAGGAACGTTTTCCATTCCTGGTTTTCCAGCTTCACATTAGCACCCAGATTTTTCTTCCAGATAGATGCCGCGGCAATAGCCAGCTTCTTATGCAGGTCTGAGGTGTTATACAGCAGATCAAAGGTCAGCGGTTTCTCAGCGGTATATCCGGCCTCAGCCAGCAGTTTCTTCGCTTCTTCATTACGTTTTTCCTGAGACCACTTGAACCACTCTGGCTCAACCAGTTTCGCACCATCGGTGTATGGAGGAGTAAAGCTATATGCTGGCAGGTCACCCTGGTTTTTCACTTTATTGACGATAATGTCACGATCCAACGCCAGCTTCAGGGCGGTACGAACACGAACATCGTTGAACGGTGCTTTCTGGTTGTTGATTTCGTAATAATAGGTGCACAGATAGGGGTCAACGTGGACTTCGTTCGGGATCTCTTTTTTCAGTTTCTGGAATAACTCAATCGGCATGTTGTTATAGGTCATGTCGATTTCACCGCTGCGATAGCGGTTAACGTCAGTCACTTCAGAAGAAATAGGCAGGTAGGTTACCTGGTTAATAACCGTTTTGGCGTTGTCCCAATAGTTGGTATTACGCTCAAGCACAATGCGCTCGTTGACAACCCAGTCTTTCAGTTTATACGCACCGTTAGTAACGATGTTAGCGGGCTGGGTCCACTTCTCGCCGAATTTTTCAACAGCAGCTCTAGGAACCGGTGAAACGGAGGAGTGCACAAGCAGTTTGTAGAAATAAGGAACTGGTTCGCTGAGGGTGACTTCAAAAGTATGATCGTCGAGAGCTTTTACACCGAGATCGGTGATCGGCTTTTTACCGGCGATAATATCATCAATATTGACAATATGACCGTACTGCAAATAACTGGCATACGGTGAAGCGGTATTTGGATTAGCCAAACGTTGCCAGCTATACACGAAATCTTGCGCGGTAACAGGCGTGCCGTCAGACCACTTTGCATCTTTACGCAGATGGAATGTCCAGACTTTAAAATCTTTATTCTCCCATTTTTCAGCCACGCCAGGCGATGGTTTGCCATCGACATCACTGATTAATAAACCTTCAAACAGGTCACGGTTAATGTTGGATTCAGGTACACCTTCGATTTTGTGGGGATCGAGTGACTGCACTTCCGAACCGTTATTGCGCACCAGAGTCTGCTTTTCAGCAAGCTGCACACCCGCTGGCACTTCTGCCGCCGTGGCAACATTTCCAGCGACTAGCGCAGTTAAGATCCCCGCAGCTACTAAACTTTTTTTAGTGATGTTAGTCATTGTGTTGTACTCCCTCATTATTATGGCTGGTTTTTTAACCAGACTGTTAATCCTGTCAGGATCCCTGTACGGCACCGGAGATTTTCTGCCGTCAGGTGGTTTATTGTTTTACTGCTTGCTATCACCGACTTTATTTATTCTGGCGATTCGTATGACCGCCTTGCGTCGATTCTCTACGTGCCTCCCCTGCCGGAAACACGCTATTACCCTGTTGAGAGAAACTAACTGCAAATGATTCTCATCAACGTGAATTCTTCTGCATAATATCTGGCCGGAAAGTATCAAATGCGTTTCTTAACCGCCAATACATTTTACAAATTTGTTAACCAATTCTCTTTTATTGGAAATAAATCTGACTTAAAAAGTCTTACGAATGAAGATTCGTTATGGGAAATTCACAAAAATCAATACATTATGTCGACTATGGTGTTAACCATCCTGTCCGAAGTCAACGCCATGTCAAAATGCACATAAATTTAACAATTGGTTATTAATTAGCACATTCATCTGAAATAAAGGCTGAAATAACTAATAACATTTCGATAATCCTTCAGCAAGCCCCAGAGTATGATGTTAATAAAATAACAGCAGTATCGGTCTTCACCGGGCGCACTGAGACGTGTTATATCTTTAGAATCAATGACTAACAGGAGAGTTAATCATCAGCATTTTTTATTATTGCTCTGCTGATTTTCAACTTTAGTGAGAAGTTTTACTGATAATGAAATGAAACGGAGCCGGACACGACTCCGTTTGCACAGAAGAGAGGTTTCAGGCCAGCAAACCAGGGAAAATGGATTTGATGCCTGTAACGATAAATTCGATACCCAAAGCCATTAACAGCAGCCCCATAATACGCGTAATGACGTTAATACCGGTTTGGCCCAACAGGCGCACTAACCATGGTGCCATGCGGAACAGCCCCCAGCAGCACAGGGCAAACAACGCAATCGCTACAAAAAAGCCAAACAGGTTAATCGCGCTATGATATCGCGTACCCCAAACAATAGTTGAGCTTATCGCCCCCGGCCCCGCCATCAACGGCAATGCCAACGGCACAACGCCGATACTTTCACGAATTGCGGTTTCTGATTTTTCCTGTTTGTTTTGTTTATCTTCCCCTAGTTTTCCGCTAATCATTGACATCGCGATAGTCACAACCAGAATGCCGCCAGCGATCCTGAACGAGTCAATTGAGATGCCAAAGAGTTGCAGAATACCATCACCAAGAAACAGCGAAGTCCACAGGATGATTGCGACAGAAAGGTTTGCCGTGAGGTTGGTTTTGTTTCGTGCTGCGGCAGTTTGATAGCTGGTCATACTGATAAAGACGGGGATGATCCCTACCGGGTTGACCAACGCAAATAACCCAATGAAAAATTTAAAATAGACAGGAAAATCAAATAGCGTTTGGATCACGGTTAGCTCCGAAGCGTTAGCCGGATAAAATGAGTCATAAAAATTGATAAAATCCGCGCTGAAGATACGCCTTTTGTCAGCATACTTCACCTTCTATCTGCGTATATCAATGTAAATACGCTACCAATACTCAGTGTTATTAATATGTATTAAATATGCTAATGTTATTAGCATTCATCACGCCAATTCATTAACACTTAACGAGAAACGCTAAAAGGGCCTGCTGAAAGGTGTCAGCTTTGCGAATTTTTGATCCAGATCACGCAATTACTACTCAGAAGTGAGTAATCTTGCTTACGCCACCTGGAGGTAACGCGTTAGAGTTAACAGGCGCTAGCGTATAAGCTCTTTTAGTAAATCAAAGTAAAGTGGACGTTAATTAACCGTTTGATTTTCAAACCATTACACAAATTTTCGTCGGTCTGTCTATACTCTCGTATCGAGCAGATGATTTACTAAAAAAGTTTAACATTATCAGGAGAGCATCATGGCTGTTACTAATGTCGCTGAACTTAACGCACTTGTAGAGCGCGTAAAAAAAGCCCAGCGTGAATATGCCAGTTTCACTCAAGAACAGGTTGACAAAATCTTCCGTGCCGCCGCTCTGGCTGCCGCAGACGCTCGAATTCCTCTCGCGAAAATGGCCGTTGCCGAATCCGGCATGGGTATTGTCGAAGATAAAGTGATTAAAAACCACTTCGCTTCTGAATACATTTACAACGCTTACAAAGATGAAAAAACCTGTGGTGTGCTGTCTGAAGACGACACTTTTGGTACCATTACCATTGCTGAACCGATTGGTATCATCTGCGGTATCGTTCCAACCACTAACCCTACCTCTACTGCGATCTTCAAATCACTGATCAGCCTGAAGACCCGTAACGCCATCATCTTCTCTCCGCATCCGCGCGCAAAAGATGCAACTAACAAAGCAGCTGACATCGTTCTGCAAGCCGCTATCGCTGCTGGCGCACCGAAAGATCTGATCGGCTGGATCGATCAACCTTCCGTTGAACTGTCTAACGCGCTGATGCACCACCCGGACATCAACCTGATCCTTGCGACCGGTGGTCCAGGCATGGTTAAAGCGGCATACAGCTCCGGTAAACCGGCTATCGGCGTAGGCGCAGGTAACACCCCTGTTGTTATCGACGAAACCGCTGATATCAAACGTGCTGTTGCATCTGTTCTGATGTCTAAAACCTTCGATAACGGCGTAATCTGTGCTTCTGAGCAGTCTGTCGTCGTGGTTGACTCCGTATATGATGCAGTACGTGAGCGTTTTGCGACTCACGGCGGCTACATGCTGCAGGGCAAAGAGCTGAAAGCAGTCCAGGACGTTATCCTGAAAAATGGCGCGCTGAACGCAGCTATCGTTGGTCAGCCGGCATACAAGATTGCTGAACTGGCAGGCTTCTCCGTACCAGAAACCACTAAGATTCTGATCGGTGAAGTGAAGGTTGTTGACGAAAGCGAACCGTTTGCTCACGAGAAACTGTCTCCGACGCTGGCAATGTACCGTGCGAAGGACTTCGAAGACGCAGTCATCAAAGCTGAAAAACTGGTTGCGATGGGCGGTATCGGTCATACCTCTTGCCTGTACACTGACCAGGACAACCAGCCAGAGCGTGTTGCTTACTTCGGTCAGATGATGAAAACCGCACGTATTCTGATCAACACCCCGGCTTCTCAGGGTGGTATCGGTGACCTGTACAACTTCAAACTCGCACCTTCCCTGACTCTGGGTTGTGGTTCCTGGGGTGGTAACTCCATCTCTGAAAACGTTGGTCCTAAGCACCTGATCAACAAGAAAACCGTTGCTAAGCGAGCTGAAAACATGTTGTGGCACAAACTTCCGAAATCTATCTACTTCCGTCGTGGCTCTCTGCCAATCGCACTGGATGAAGTGATTACCGATGGTCACAAACGTGCGCTGATCGTGACCGACCGCTTCCTGTTCAACAACGGTTATGCAGACCAGATCACCTCCGTTCTGAAAGCTGCTGGCGTTGAAACCGAAGTGTTCTTTGAAGTTGAAGCTGACCCGACTCTGACCGTTGTTCGCAAAGGTGCTGAGCTGGCTAACTCCTTCAAACCAGACGTAATCATCGCACTGGGTGGTGGTTCCCCGATGGACGCCGCGAAAATCATGTGGGTTATGTACGAGCACCCGGAAACTCACTTCGAAGAACTGGCACTGCGCTTTATGGACATCCGTAAACGTATCTACAAGTTCCCGAAAATGGGCGTAAAAGCGAAGATGATTGCAGTTACCACCACTTCCGGTACCGGTTCTGAAGTGACTCCGTTTGCGGTCGTTACCGACGATGCAACTGGGCAGAAATACCCGCTGGCAGACTACGCGCTGACTCCGGATATGGCGATTGTTGACGCTAACCTGGTTATGGATATGCCGAAGTCACTGTGTGCGTTCGGTGGTCTGGATGCCGTCACTCACGCTCTGGAAGCTTACGTTTCAGTACTGGCTTCTGAGTTCTCTGATGGTCAGGCTCTGCAAGCGCTGAAATTGCTGAAAGAAAACCTGCCAGCGTCTTACCATGAAGGTTCTAAGAACCCGGTAGCGCGTGAGCGTGTACACAGTGCAGCAACTATCGCCGGTATCGCGTTTGCTAACGCCTTCCTGGGTGTATGTCACTCAATGGCGCACAAACTGGGTTCTCAGTTCCACATTCCTCACGGTCTGGCGAACGCCCTGCTGATCAGCAACGTTATTCGTTATAACGCGAACGACAACCCGACTAAGCAGACTGCATTCAGCCAGTACGACCGTCCGCAGGCACGCCGTCGCTACGCTGAAATCGCAGACCATCTGGGTCTGAGCGCACCGGGCGACCGTACTGCCGCGAAAATCCAGAAACTGCTGGGCTGGCTGGAAGAAATCAAAGCTGAATTGGGTATTCCTAAGTCTATCCGTGAAGCTGGCGTTCAGGAAGCTGACTTCCTGGCACACGTGGACAAACTGTCTGAAGATGCGTTTGACGACCAGTGTACTGGTGCTAACCCACGTTACCCGCTGATTTCTGAACTGAAACAGATCCTGCTGGATACCTACTACGGTCGTGAGTATAGCGAAGGTCAGACCGCCGCTAAGACTGAAGCAGTAGCTGCACCGAAAGCAGAAAAGAAAGCGAAGAAATCCGCTTAATTTGCTCAGATAAGTTTTAGTTTCATCATAAACGGTCCCAATTGAATTGGGGCCGTTTTTTTTCGTCTTGTGTTATGAAAATCGGGGAATACACAATTTAACCATGTGAATAGAATGGCAGTGTAAGAGATGTATTCAGGAAGATGTGAGACTAGCCGTCAGAAGAGAGTCTGACAGGGTAGAGAACATTGACGAAGGTTCCGGCCTACCCTGTGTTTATAAGCGCTCAGAAGCGTACAGGGTTAATCGTGGCTGTGTCGTTCTTGTATCGCCGTCAGAGAGCCCTCAGACTGCGCTTGTTTGTAGTGTTTACGACATACCGACACATAGCGTTCATTCCCGCCGATAACCACCTGCTCGCCCTCGTTATAAGGTCTTCCAGCCTGATCAAGGCGTAATACCATGCTGGCCTTACGGCCACAGAAACAAATGGTCTTTAATTCAACCAGTTTATCTGACCACGCAAGCAGGTATTCGCTGCCACCAAATAACTCACCACGAAAATCAGTGCGTAAGCCGTAACACAAAACAGGAATATCCAGTTGATCGACAACTTCAGATAATTCATAAACCTGTTGTCGGGTCAGAAACTGAGACTCATCGACCAGTACACAGTGAATTCTTTGCTGCGCATTCTCGGCGCGAATCTCTTCGAACAATGATGAATTTTGGTTAAACAATTTTGCAGGTGACGACAGACCTATACGTGAACTTACTTTTCCAGCACCAAAACGGTCATCAATTTCCGCTGTATATACAACGGCACGCATCCCACGTTCCTGATAATTGTACGAAGATTGCAACAATGCAGTCGACTTACCTGCGTTCATTGCAGAATAGTAAAAATATAGTTGTGCCATTGACCGAAGGCCCTCACCCGGGGAAATAAATATGGGCTGGATTGTATCATATTTCACGAACATGTCGGTGTAGCGTTGGCCGCCAAGGCGTATAAATGAGCGGGCAAGCTCGCACAGTGCCACCTGAATTTAAGTAACGGGTAGTGAGAGAGCATACAACCATCGACCAAACAGCCTGAGCTCGGACGCGTATATACACACTCTTTCACAAATAGTGCTCATGAAATTTATCAATGTCACTTATCATCATACGGCAATAAAGAACCCCTTCCCATATTGTTATTGAATCTACCTACTGTCGCCATGTATTAGCGAATTCACGTAAGCAAAACTAATACAAAAGGTTGAAATCACTGCAAAGAGATACTATTTGTACACCATAAAATGTGACCTGAATCTTGAATTTTTACTCTCAGCCGCTGAGAAGCCCCCTCGCCAATAAGCCTTTTTTATGCCCAACATCATGGGGAATTTAAGACAGGAGAATTAATTCTGATACTAAATAAAGCGCAATTTTGAATTCCTTACATTCCTGGCTATTGCACAACTGAATTTATCGCTCTATTATTAGCTCAACAAACCACCCCAATATAAGTTTGAGATTACTACAATGAGCGAAGCACTTAAAATTCTGAACAACATCCGTACTCTTCGTGCGCAGGCAAGAGAATGCACTCTGGAAACGCTTGAAGAAATGCTGGAAAAATTAGAAGTTGTAGTTAGCGAGCGTCGCGAAGAAGAAAGCGCTGCTGCTGCTGAAGTTGAAGAACGTACTCGTAAACTGCAACAATATCGTGAAATGCTGATCGCTGACGGCATTGATCCGAACGAATTGCTGAATAGCATGGCTGCTGTTAAATCTGGCACCAAAGCTAAGCGCGCTGCACGTCCGGCTAAATATAGCTATGTTGACGAAAACGGTGAAACTAAAACCTGGACTGGCCAGGGTCGTACACCGGCAGTGATCAAAAAAGCGATGGAAGAACAAGGTAAACAACTGGACGATTTCCTGATCAAGGAATAATTCAGAAATAGTTTGTTTAAAATCCCGCCACTGGCGGGATTTTTTTTACCGGTACTTCGCTCAAACCTACCCGGATTAGGTATAAAAAAACGGCGCTGTTAATACAGCGCCGTTCTGACCAGATAATACCAGAAGGTTACTTCTTAATACCCATCTCGTCTTCCAGCCAGGCTTTAAATTCGGCGCCGAGAGTATTATGGCGAATACCATATTCAACGAACGCCTGCATATAGCCCAGTTTATTACCACAGTCGTGGCTTTTGCCCTTCATGTGATAAGCTTCAACCGTCTCTTTTTCAATCAGCATATCGATAGCATCTGTCAGCTGAATTTCATCACCCGCTCCCGGAGGGGTTTTAGCCAGCAGAGGCCAGATATCGGCACTAAGAACGTAACGACCCACAACGGCCAGATTAGAAGGCGCAACATCAGCTTTTGGTTTTTCAACCACGCCAACCATCGGGACGCTTTCGCCCGGGGATAATTCAACGCCTTTACAATCCACAACGCCATAAGCCGTAACATCTTCTACCGGTTCAACCATAATCTGGCTGCTACCTGTTTCATCAAAACGATGAATCATTTCGGCAAGGTTGTCGCGGGATAAATCAGATTCGTATTCGTCAAGAATTACGTCCGGCAGGATTACAGCTACCGGTTCATCGCCAACCACAGGGTGCGCGCACAATACCGCGTGGCCCAGACCTTTAGCCAGCCCCTGACGCACCTGCATAATAGTCACATGTGGCGGACAAATAGATTGCACTTCTTCCAGCAGCTGACGTTTTACACGTTTTTCCAGCATCGCTTCAAGTTCAAAACTGGTGTCGAAGTGGTTTTCAATGGAATTTTTAGACGAGTGAGTTACAAGTACAATTTCAGTGATGCCCGCAGCAATACATTCGTTTACGACGTACTGAATTAATGGCTTATCAACCAACGGTAGCATCTCTTTCGGGATTGCTTTCGTAGCCGGTAACATCCTGGTTCCTAATCCCGCAACTGGGATAACGGCTTTTTTGACTTTTGAATTAAGGGCAGCCATTTAAAACTCTCCTGGACTGTTCATGTATTGAACGTGTTCATCATTCTGTATCGCATCCGAGTATATCAGTACAGCGACAAGCTTCTGGTCTGAAAAGGACGCGCGTCGGTATAATTAAGATAAATACGAATAAATCTGGCGCTGATAGTAGCACTCACAACATGGGGAGGGTGAACCAATTTCATTTGCACGCCTCTCAATTGTTCATTCCGCAGACAACATCAAGCGCAGGCGACCTCCCGCCCCCCAAATCTGGCATTGCCATGACTCACAATGTTGGCTCAGCTGATTAAGATACGTATTACCTAAGGTACCCAGCGGAACGCCATTGCTGATTTGCACTTGGTGGGAACCGGTATTTAATGTCGCATTCAGCCCTGCTGATACCAGAATTAGATTTTTTAATCCGCTGTGGTAATACCCTACCAGCAAGGGAAACTGCCCTGGTAAATTGGCTTGCCGCAACAAATGATTTACCTGTTTCAATAACGTACCTAGCTCTGGCAACCGTTGATTTTGTTGTGTCAGTTGCTCCTGCAGTAAACCATTAAATAGCGCTCGCAGTAATAATGCAGCCAGCACGCCATTATCCCCTGCCCGCGTCACATCAAGGCAATAGAATGCAAGGTCATGATCCGACAGCGGCGCAATATCCAACACCAGCCCCGGTTGGTCGGCTGCCACCAATTGTCGATAGTTAATGCGACAGTGCGAGAGCACTTGCGACACTGGAGGCTGTAATTCTTTTAGCAACTTCGCAGCAGCAGTAGGATCGTCCACCATCGCATCCCAGTCGCGAAACAGCCGTTCTTCTTCTTCCACGCGTGAATTAAACATGTTGGGATAAAGACAGGCAAAGACGGTTTCTCGCAAGCGATTAAGGTCTTTCACCGGCTTCAACAGGACATCATCCACACCGAGTCGTAGCGCTTTGGCTATGTCGGACATGTTTTCCGTCGCAGAAATCACCAGTATCGGGGTCTGATCGCCACGATTGCGTAAATACTCAACCAGTTTGAGACCGTTCATTCTTGGCATAGCCAGGTCGCAGATCATCAGGTCGGGTTTAAAATGCCCAAGCAAGTCCAGTGCTTCAAGTCCGTCACCAGCTACCGCCGTTGTCGCTCCCAAAGAGGAAAACCATGAGTCCATGAGTGAGCGAAATACCGGCTCATCCTCAACGATAAGAATCTGTTTTCCGACCAATGGCTGCGTCATATTCTCCCCCCTGACTGGCTTTAATAAATAGTGGCATGCTATTGCCACTCACGCCTGTCAGAATTAGCTTAAGTGTTGATAAAAAATGCGTTAGACGTTGGTTTTCACCAGGGGTAGAAGCTCATCCATTTTCTTCTCGACCGCTAACTGCCCGGCAGCAATTGCCGCACTGGCGCGGTGAAAATCCAGCGTGGATATTTGTGGACAAAACGGCTGAATCAGAATGTCTGGAGGGTCACCGGCCATGCGGTTACGTTTCAGTCGGTTTTCCAGAACCTGAATAGACGTCGTCATAATCTCCATCGCCGTGGGCGCAGTTACTGCACGCCTGGCCGTAATGTTGCTCAAGCGTTCTTTCAGACGGGCATGCCATGAGAGTTCGTCACCATCATCACCCGATTCGGCATCGCTATTGACGTTGAGGGAGAGTAAATCTTGTTGCATGAGATGCGCATCGTGTTGCAGGTCGACCGCAATAACAATATCGGCCCCCAACGCGCGAGTCAGGGAGACAGGGACAGGATTCACCACCGCACCATCGACCAGCCAGTAACCATTGTGCGCCACAGGTGACATCAGGCCAGGAATACTGCAGGAGGCCCGGACAGCCAGATGTAAATCACCTTCGGTGAACCAAAGTTCCCGACCCGTACTCAGATTGGTGGCCACTGTTGCGAAACGGCGAGTACATTGCTCAATTGCTTCTACCGGCATCACATTACGGTACTGATTGAATACCCGTTCACCGCGCAATAAACCTCCCCTGCGCCACGAGAGATCCATCAACCGTAAAACATCCCAATAGCTGAAAGAACAGACCCACTTTTCGAGAGCAGGCAGCTTATTGCAGGCGTAGGCAGCGCCAACCAACGAACCGATGGAGCACCCTGCCACGATATCAACATCAATACCCATATGCTTAAGGGCTTTAATAACGCCAATATGCGACCAACCTCGCGCCGCGCCGGAACCTAGCGCCAGCCCAATTTTTATTTTTCTCATTATACGTACAAACTTCCCCTGGCTTGCAGACGTAGCAACATCGCTACCGCTCAGTTAACATAGTGCCACTCTGGCGTTTTTACGCCGTTTTTATATTCCAGGGAGTACTTTGTGTCTCAGCTTTGTCCCTGTGGTAGCGCTGTCGAGTATAGCCTATGTTGCTACCGTTATGTGTCCGGCGCGCAAGTAGCACCTACGCCGTCACACCTCATGCGTTCTCGTTACTGTGCTTTTGTGATGAAAGACGCAGATTACCTTATCAGGACCTGGCATCCGAATTGTCATGCGGCCGAGTTTCGCGACGACATTATCGCAGGATTTACTCATACCGAATGGCTTGGACTGACCGTTTTTGAACAAGAGACGGCAGACACAGAAAATATCGGCTATGTCAGTTTTGTCGCACGGTTTTCTGAACAAGGTAAAACAGGTGCAATTATCGAGCGCTCTCGTTTTTTAAAAGAAAACGGTCAGTGGTACTATATAGATGGTACACGCCCTCAAATTGGACGAAACGATACCTGCCCTTGTGGCTCAGGTAAAAAATTTAAAAAGTGCTGCGGCTAATCAACGCCCGACAGTATCAATTTTGCAAACATTCTCAACAGGATCACCGCTGCAAATGCATTCATTACAACGAAAAGTGCTGCGTACTATTTGCCCGGACCAAAAAGGTCTGATCGCGCGCATTACGAATATCTGTTACAAGCATGAACTGAACATCGTGCAGAACAATGAGTTTGTGGACCACCGTACCGGACGCTTTTTTATGCGCACCGAACTGGAGGGCATTTTTAACGACGTCACGCTGCTTGCCGATCTGGACAGCGCCTTACCTGAAGGCTCGATTCGTGAATTAACCCCAGCAGGCCGCCGCCGCATCGTCATTTTGGTCACCAAGGAAGCGCATTGCCTGGGCGATTTATTAATGAAGGCCAATTATGGCGGGCTGGATGTTGAAATCGCCGCGGTGATCGGCAATCACGAGACCTTGCGTCCTCTGGTTGAACGGTTTGATATTCCGTTTGAGCTGGTGAGCCATGAAGGTTTAACACGTGACGAACATGATCAGAAAATGGCTGATGCTATCGACGCCCACCAGCCGGACTATGTCGTGCTGGCTAAATACATGCGCGTTCTGACCCCGACATTTGTTTCACGCTTTCCGAATAAAATTATCAATATTCACCATTCATTCCTGCCAGCATTCATTGGTGCTCGTCCGTACCATCAAGCTTATGAGCGTGGCGTGAAGATCATCGGCGCGACGGCCCACTACGTGAATGATAACCTCGATGAAGGCCCAATCATTATGCAGGACGTGATCCATGTTGATCACACCTATACTGCCGAAGATATGATGCGCGCGGGTCGCGACGTTGAAAAAAATGTATTAAGCCGTGCGCTGTATCAGGTTCTGGCTCAACGCGTCTTTGTTTACGGTAACCGAACGATTATTCTGTAATCGATTGATAAGTTAATTGGTTACCTTTACATCTTTACGTGTAAAAATCAGGCAACCAGTTCTTTTTTATCAACGGAATGCTTTACAGGGGCGCATCATTTGATATGATGCGCCCCGCTTCCAACGGAAGCAGGCCAGTAATTAGCATTACCCCGTGGTGGGGTTCCCGAGCGGCCAAAGGGAGCAGACTGTAAATCTGCCGTCATCGACTTCGAAGGTTCGAATCCTTCCCCCACCACCATCTTCTAGCACTGCCTACAATTTGAATTACCCCTGGTGGGGTTCCCGAGCGGCCAAAGGGAGCAGACTGTAAATCTGCCGTCATCGACTTCGAAGGTTCGAATCCTTCCCCCACCACCATCACTTCATAAAGCACCAACAGCAAATCAATCTCTAATGCCCCATATTCTGCCCATGCGGGAAGGATGAGAAGCTTCGACTAAGGTTCGATTCGAGCGTAGCGAGAAAGCGTTGCCGCAGGCAACGACCCGAAGGGCGAAGCGCGTAGCGCTGAGTAATCCTTCCCCCACCACCATCACTTCATAAAGCAACACACTCAATTCCTCTGCAATGCCCTTTATTTGCCTGATGCGCTGCGCTTATCAGGCCTACAAACTCGATACGTGCCCGCTATTTGTCTGCTGCGCTGCGCTTATCAGGCCTACAAACTCGATACGTGTCTGCTATTTGCCTGATGCGCTGCACTTATCAGGCCTACGAACTCGACACGTGCCCGCTATTTGTCTGCTGCGCTGCGCTTATCAGGCCTATGAACTCGACACGTGCCCGCTATTTGTCTGCTGCGCTGCGCTTATCAGGCCTACAAACTCGATACGTGCCCCCAATTTGTCTGCTGCGCTGCGCTTATCAGGCCTACGAACTCGACACGTGCCCGCTATTTGTCTGCTGCGCTGCGCTTATCAGGCCTACGAACTCGACACGTGCCCGCTATTTGTCTGCTGCGCTACGCTTATCAGGCCTACAGCACTCGCTGATACCTTCGTAGGTCGGATAAGGCGCTTGTGCCGCCATCCGGCAAACAGGCATAAAAAAACCCCGCCGAAGCAGGGTTTTGTCATTCTCAAATATACGATTAGTGACGCGCGCGAACAATCTGGTATTTGCGTGTCAGATATTCGACCGGGACGCTCCAGATGTGTACCAGACGCGAGAATGGGAACAACAGGAACAGCGTCATACCCAGCACCAGGTGCATACGGAAAATGAACGCAACACCATCCAGATATTGAGACGCTCCGCCCTGGAAGGTCACCACTGTCTGCGCCCAGTTCACCAGCTTCATCATCTCACTACCGTCCATATGCTGGGCGGAGAACGGAATGGTCAGCAGGCCCAGCGCACACTGGATCACCAGCAGTGAGAGGATCAGAATATCCGCTCCGGTGGTGGTGGCCCGCACGCGTGGGCTGAACAGACGACGTTTCAGCAGCAGTACGCCACCAATCAGACACATCAGGCCACTGGCACCGCCCGCAAACATTGCCATCTTTTGTTTCACTTCAAGCGGTAGCCAGGCTTCATACATCCAGTGCGGCGTCAACATGCCAAGGAAGTGCCCTGCAAAGATACCCAGGATCCCGATGTGAAACAGGTTTGACGCCAGATTCATCCCTTTGCGATCCAGCATCTGACTGGAAGCCGCACGCCATGTATATTGCCCATAGTCATAACGCAGCCAGCTGCCGATCAGAAAGACAGAACCCGCGATGTACGGATAGATGTCAAAGAAGAACGTATTCAGGAAGTGCATTATTGCTGTCCTCCGGTGGTGATATTCAGATACTGCGGCGCAACGGCCCCGGCAAAACGACGCTGGTGAGCGGAGATTTCCGACTCGCCACACCCCTGATCGGCGAAGAATTTCACCTGCTCTTCTTCCCAGACCGCATCCAGCGCTTGTGGAGTATCGTCGCGGGCTTCATCCGCAATTTTTTCAGCCACTTTATCGCTGTCGATAACGGTATTCGCCAGTTTTAACAGCAGATCGAACAGCACCGCATAACGGCTTTCACGCTGTTGCAAACGAGCGCTGAGCAGCGCCAAAATCGGCGCAATATCCTGTAAGCCACCTAGCGCTTCGCTTTTCGGCAGTTGCGCAAGGTATTCCAGATACAGCGGCAGATGATCGGGAAGTTCGCGGCTGTCGAGCTGCAAACCGTGCTGCTCATACTGTGCCATCAGGTCAACCATAGCCTGACCGCGATCGCGGGATTCACCGTGAACATGTTCAAACAGCAGCAGCGATGTCGCGCGGCCACGGTCAAACAGTTCGCTGTAGGCGGCCTGCACATCCAGCATGTCCTGCGCGGTTAGATCGCGCAGGAAAACGCCCAGAGCCTGGGCATCCTCTTTATCCAGGTTCTCAGATGACGCGAGTGCATCGAAAAGTTCCTGCTGATGCTGCCACAAGGCAGCATCCGGGTACTCGAGCAGACGCGAAACAATGACGAGTTCAATCATTGGTGCGGCTCCGTTTTGCTGGTCACATCGACAGCGTCGATGCGGCGGCTGTTGAACAGATTGAATTTAGTATCAGAACCGTGGCAACCGTCGCCGAAGGTAAAGCCACAACCGCTTTTCTCCGGGAACGCGTCACGCGCCAGTTCACGATGGCTGCTCGGTACCACGAAACGATCTTCGTAGTTCGCGATTGCCAGGTAACGATACATTTCCTGTGCCTGTGCTTCGCTTAAGCCCACCTCTTCCAGTGCACGGGTATCAACTTTGCCGTCAACAGTTTCCGCACGTTTGTAGTGACGCATTGCCAGCATACGTTTCAGCGCCAACAGTACAGGTTGGGTGTCACCTGCGGTCAGCAGGTTCGCCAGGTACTGAACCGGAATACGCAGGCTGTCAACATCCGGCAGAATACCGTTGCTGCCCAGCTCGCCCGCATCAGCAGCTGACTGAATCGGTGACAATGGCGGCACGTACCAGACCATCGGCAGTGTGCGGTATTCCGGATGCAGCGGCAGCGCCAGCTTCCAGTCCATCGCCATTTTGTAAACCGGAGACTGCTGTGCGGCATCAATGACGCTCAGCGGAATACCATCTTTCAGCGCCTGTTCAATAACAGCCGGATCGTTCGGATCGAGGAACACGTCCAGTTGACGCTGGTACAGATCTTTCTCGTGCTCGGTGCTTGCTGCACTTTCGATCGCATCTGCGTCATACAGCAGTACGCCAAGGTAACGGATACGACCTACACAGGTTTCGGAGCAAACGGTCGGCTGACCGGCTTCGATACGCGGGTAGCAGAAGATGCACTTCTCAGATTTCCCGCTCTTCCAGTTGAAGTAGATCTTCTTGTACGGGCAGCCGGTGATACACATACGCCAGCCGCGGCACTTGTCCTGGTCGATCAGCACGATGCCATCTTCTTCACGCTTGTAGATAGCGCCGCTCGGACAGGTCGCCACACACGCCGGATTAAGGCAGTGCTCACACAGACGCGGCAGGTACATCATGAAGGTGTTTTCGAACTGACCGTACATCGCCTTCTGCATGTTTTCGAAGTTCTGGTCTTTGGCGCGTTTTTCAAACTCACCGCCCAGAATTTCTTCCCAGTTCGGACCGCTGGTGATTTTATCCATTCGCTGACCGGTGATCAGCGAGCGTGGACGAGCAATTGGCTGTGCTTTGCTGTCTGCCGGGGCGTTATGCAACGTCTGGTAGTCAAAATCAAACGGCTCGTAGTAATCATCCATGCCCGGCAGATGCGGGTTAGCAAAGATTTTACCCAACAACAGCGCTTTGTTACCCATGCGCGGCTGCAGTTTGCCGTTGATTTTACGGATCCAACCGCCCTTCCATTTTTCCTGGTTTTCCCAGTCGTTCGGGAAGCCAACGCCAGGCTTACTTTCGACGTTGTTGAACCAGGCGTACTCCATACCTTCACGGCTGGTCCAGACGTTTTTACAGGTCACTGAACAGGTGTGGCAGCCGATGCACTTATCGAGATTCAGCACCATGCCGACTTGTGAACGAATTTTCATTTTACGCTCTCCTGTACCTGGTCATTGCCTTCGCCATCCAACCAGTTAATGTTCTTCATCTTACGTACAACTACGAACTCATCACGGTTTGAACCGACGGTACCGTAGTAGTTAAAGCCGTAGGCCAGCTGCGCATAGCCGCCGATCATATGGGTCGGTTTCGGCGTAATACGGGTCACCGAGTTGTGGATCCCACCACGCTGCTGGGTGATTTCTGAACCCGGCAGGTTAACGATACGTTCCTGCGCGTGGTACATCATGGTCATCCCGGCCGGTACACGCTGGCTGACAACTGCACGTGCCGTCAGCGCACCGTTGCTGTTGAAGACTTCGATCCAGTCGTTATCTTCGATTCCCAGATCCTTCGCATCGACTTCGCTCATCCACACAATCGGGCCACCGCGTGACAGCGTCAGCATCAGCAAGTTGTCGCTGTAAGTGGAGTGGATACCCCATTTCTGGTGCGGCGTCAGGAAGTTGAGCGCTTTTTCCGGGTTACCGTTAGATTTCTCGCCGATCACCGCTTTCACCGAACGGGTGTCGATTGGCGGACGGTAAACCAGCAGGCTTTCACCAAAGTCACGCATCCACTGATGATCCTGATACAACTGCTGGCGACCAGACAGCGTACGCCATGGGATCAGCTCGTGAACGTTGGTATAGCCGGCGTTATAAGACACGTGTTCATCTTCCAGTCCTGACCAGGTCGGGCTGGAGATAATTTTGCGCGGCTGCGCCTGAATATCGCGGAAGCGAATTTTTTCGTCTTCTTTATTCAGCGCCAGATGCGTATGGTCACGACCGGTAAATTCACTCAGCGCAGCCCAGGCTTTAACGGCTACCTGACCGTTAGTTTCCGGCGCCAGCGTCAGGATCATCTCGGCTGCATCAATTGCGGTATCCAGCATCGGCTGGCCTTTTGCCGGACCTTCAGCCTTGGTGTAATTGAGCTTACGCAGCAGATCCATTTCGCTCTGGGTATTCCAGGCAATCCCTTTACCGCCGTTACCGATTTTTTCCATCAGCGGGCCGATGGAGGTGAAACGCTCGTAGGTTGCTGGATAATCACGCTCAACGGTCATGATGTGCGGTGCGGTAACACCAGGAATCAGGTCACATTCACCTTTTTTCCAGTCCTTCACGTCCAGCGGTTGTGCCAGTTCTGCGGCAGAGTCATGCTGAATTGGCAGCGTAACGACGTCGGTTTCTTTACCGAGATGACCCACGCAAACTTCAGAGAATTTCTTGGCGATGGCTTTGTAGATTTCCCAGTCGCTCTTTGATTCCCAGGCCGGGTCAACGGCCGCAGACAGAGGATGAATAAACGGATGCATGTCCGAGGTATTCATATCGTCTTTTTCATACCAGGTTGCGGTCGGCAGCACGATGTCGGAATACAGACAGGTGCTCGACAGACGGAAGTCCAGCGTGACAACCAGATCCAGTTTGCCGTCCAGGCCGTTATCCTGCCATTCCACTTCTTCAGGCTTCACGCCGCTCTGCTGGCCGAGATCTTTGCCCTGAATACCATGTTCAGTACCCAGCAGATACTTGAGCATGTACTCGTGGCCTTTACCGGAAGAACCGAGCAGGTTAGAACGCCAGATAAACAGGTTGCGCGGATGGTTTTTACCGTTTTCCGGCTGCTCTGCCGCAAAGCGAATTGAACCTTCTTTCAGGGAGTTAACGGTGTAATCCACCGGCGTCATACCTGCTTTCTGCGCTTCTTCGGCGATACGCAGTGGGTTAGTCCCTAACTGCGGCGCAGATGGCAACCAGCCCATACGTTCAGCGCGAACGTTAAAGTCAATCAAATGACCGCTGTAGCGGGATTTGTCTGCCATCGGGGACAGCAGTTCCTGCGCAGTAACCGTCTCATAGCGCCATTGGCTGGAGTGGTTATAGAAGTAGGAGGTGCTGTTCATATGACGAGGCGGACGCTGCCAGTCAAGAGCAAACGCCAGCGGCTGCCAGCCGGTTTGCGGACGCAGTTTTTCCTGGCCGACATAGTGGGCCCAACCGCCGCCGCTCTGACCGATACAACCGCAGAACACCAGCATATTAATCAGGCCACGATAGTTCATATCGAGGTGGTACCAGTGGTTCAGGCCCGCACCGACGATGATCATCGAACGACCGTGTGTTTTATCGGCGTTATCCGCAAATTCACGGGCAATGCGCACGATCTGAGAGCGAGATACGCCAGTGATTTTTTCTGCCCATGCCGGCGTGTACGCTTTCACGTCATCGTAGCTGGTCGCGCAGTTTTCGTCGTTCAGACCACGTTCCAGGCCATAGTTAGCCATGGTCAGGTCGTAAACGGTGGTCACCAGCGCGGTAGAGCCATCGGCCAACTGCAGGCGTTTAACCGGCAGTTTGTGCAACAGAATATTTTCCAGCTCTACTTTACTGAAGTGCTCGGTACCTTCGCCGCCAAAGTACGGGAAGCCCACTTCAGCGATATCGTCCTGGCTACCCAGCAGGCTGAGCTGCAGTTCGGTTTCATCACCGGACGTACCATCGCGTTGCTCAAGGTTCCATTTGCCCTTTTCGCCCCAACGGAAACCAATTGAACCGTTTGGCGCAACCATTTCGCCGTTGCTGTTGATAGCGACGGTTTTCCATTCTGGGTTATTTTCCTGGCCCAGAGAGTCGACCAGATCCGCCGCACGCAGCATACGACCAGCAGCATAGTAGCCGTCACGCTCTTCGAGCATCACCAGCATTGGCATGTCGGTATAACGACGAACATAGTCGGTGAAGTACTGGCTCGGGTTATCGAGGTGGAACTCGCGCAGCATGACATGGCCCATCGCCATTGCCATCGCCGCATCGGTTCCCTGCTTCGGTGCTAGCCACAGGTCGCAAAGTTTGGCAATTTCTGCGTAGTCCGGAGTAATCGCTACCGTTTTGGTGCCTTTATAGCGAACTTCAGTAAAGAAGTGTGCATCCGGAGTACGGGTCTGCGGTACGTTAGAGCCCCATGCAAGAATGTAGCTGGAGTTATACCAGTCGGCAGATTCCGGTACGTCGGTTTGCTCGCCCCAGGTTTGCGGGGAAGCCGGCGGCAGGTCACAGTACCAGTCGTAGAAGCTCAGGCAGGTACCGCCAATCAGCGACATATAGCGTGCGCCGGAAGCATAAGAAACCATCGACATCGCAGGGATCGGAGAGAAGCCTGCAACTCGGTCAGGGCCATAGGTTTTGATGGTGTAAACGTTAGATGCAGCAATCAGTTCATTCACTTCCTGCCAGGAAGAACGAACAAACCCACCACGACCGCGCGCTTGTTTGAAGCTTTTTGCTTTGTCGGCGTCTTCGATGATGGATGCCCATGCGTCTACCGGATCGCTGTGCAGTCTTTTTGCTTCACGCCACATCTTCATCAGACGTTTGCGCATCAGCGGGTATTTCAGACGGTTAGCGCTGTAGAGATACCAGGAATAGCTTGCACCACGTGGGCAGCCGCGAGGCTCGTGGTTAGGCATATCTGGACGCGTGCGTGGGTAGTCAGTTTGCTGGGTCTCCCAGGTCACCAGACCATTTTTCACATAGATTTTCCAGCTGCATGAGCCCGTGCAGTTTACCCCGTGGGTTGAACGCACGATTTTGTCATGCTGCCAACGCTGGCGGTATCCGTCCTCCCAGTCCCTGTTGGTATTGAGAAGCTGGCCATGCCCATCGGCAAAGGTTTCGCCCTTCTGTTTGAAGTAGCGAAACCGGTCCAGGAATTTACTCATCGGTTTTCTCCTGTAGGAGCCTGACGGCTCTCTGATAAATCGACATTGCTTGATTGAGAGCGAAGGTAACGCTCTGAAAGGGCGTGAGAATTGATAACGATCAAGGCATGCAGGGATGAAAAATGAAGGTTGGTTTTTACATACCCCCAAAGTGGGATATTGTTTTTTAACGTAATATTTTGAATTTAAAGGATTTTAAATAATTCACTTATCATACAAATGTTAAATTCTTTATAAGTGGGTATTAAGGGGTATCCCCCCTGCTTAGCATATTGCGAGTACCGTTCTCACAGGCTGCTGTCATTTCACAATACCAAAGTATGTTGTAACTAATTACAGATAAAAAAAAGCGCGGTCTAACACCGCGCAATGGATAATCAACCTACACGTCATCATTCAAACGGCTTCTGCGTTGGCTGAGCTTGTTCTCCCCAGTCACATACTTCAGTAAGCTCCTGGGGAATCCTCACTTGCCGCCTTGATGCAGTTCGAATGATTTTGTGTATACAGCTTTTTTACTTTTTAGAATGACGTCCGTACACCGCCCAGGTGATGACCACACAAGCGACATAGAAGATCAGAAATACTTTCATCGCATCGACCGGCGAACCGGTTAACGCCAGAGACGTACCAAATGCTTTCGGGATAAAGAAGCCGCCAATCGCACCAATGGCTGAGATAAAGCCCAACGCTGCCGCAGTGTCTGTTGCTGCTTCGCGCATTGCTTTCTCTTCTGAACCGCCTTCAGCTTTCACTCTGTCCATCGTCAGCTTGCGGAAGATAACGGAGATCATCTGGAAGGTTGAACCACTCCCCAGACCAGCCGTCAGGAACAATGCCAGGAACACCGCGAAGAAGGCGATAAAGTTGCCGCCAACGCCGTTTGATGGCAGCGTCAGGAACAGTAAGGCACTGAAAATTGCCATCAGCACGAAGTTCACCAGCGTTACACGGGTTCCGCCCAGACGGTCAGAGATTGCGCCGCCCGCTGAACGAGCCAGCGCGCCAATCAACGGTCCAAAGAAGGCGTAATGCAGGATCTGTACCTCAGGAAACTGCGTTTTTGACAACATGGCAAAACCGGCAGAGAAACCGATGAATGAACCGAAGGTTGCCAGATACAGCAGGCTCATAATCCACAGATGCCCACGTTTCAGCACCGGCAATTGCTCTTTCAGCGACGCTTTTGAGGTTGCCAGTTCATTCATACCAAACCATGCAGCCAGCGTTAACACCGCAAGGAACGGTACCCAAATCCATGCGGCGTTTGCCAGATACAGCTGTGTACCATCCGGTTGTTCAACCCCGTGGCTACCAAATGCGGCAAAGATTGACAGTGAAACCACCAGCGGCGCAACCAACTGCATCACGCTGACGCCCATGTTGCCCAAGCCACCGTTCAGACCCAGCGCACCACCCTGTTTCTGTTTTGGAAAGAAGAAACTGATGTTTGCCATGCTGGACGCAAAGTTCGCACCGGCGAAACCGCACAACAGAGAGATAATAATAAAGGTACTAAACGGCGTGGAAGTATCCTGCACCGCAAAACCTAACCATACGCAAGGAATGATCAGGATACCGGTGCTAAACGCTGTCCAGCGACGTCCACCAAACAGGGGAACCATAAAGGAGTACGGAACACGCAGCAGCGCGCCGGACACAGAAGGTAATGCCGTCAGCATGAACAGCTGTTCAGTGGTGAAATCAAATCCGACTTTCGGTAAATTCACCGCCACGGCGCTAAATAACATCCACACGCAAAACGCCAGCAGCAAGCAAGGGACGGAAATCCACAGGTTACGGCTGGCGATTCGTTGACCACGCTGCTGCCAGAAGGCGGGATCTTCCGGCCGCCATTCGGTAATTACAGCTCCAGATGCCCTTTCCGGGGCAGATGAGTGACTCATAGACACCTCTGATACTTGTTTCGATGCCTGCAACATTAGGGTTTACAGCTGGAGGTAAGTTGATATAAATCAAAGGAAAAGGTGTCATTATTCATGCCTAAAATTTATCATCACCCTAAATGAGTACATAACTTCGGTAAAAAAGATGTGGTTTTTCACGCTTCTGTCGCCCCCTACTCCCCCTCGGCCAGGATCTCTCCCTCCACTGGCAATTAAGAGGTAGCCCGTTTGAGGTATGGGTATACTCCAGTGTATCGCCGAGAATAACGCCACTGCCTGCAGCAGAATCGTCATTCAATAAGGTTTTCTGTTCGACGAAAACCCGAAGGAACAAGTCACCATGTTTAAACGTTGTCTCTCCCCGCTTACGCTGGTCAACCAGGTGGCGCTGATTGTTTTATTGTCCACAGCCATCGGCGTGGCGGGTATGGCTGTCTCCGGCTGGCTGGTTCAGGGCGTTCAGGGTAGCGCCCATGCAATCAACAAAGCGGGATCGCTGCGCATGCAGAGTTATCGCCTGCTGGCAGCCGTACCGCTGGACGCTAGCGATCAACCGCTTCTGGATGAAATGGAGAAAACGGCGTTTAGCCCGGAGTTGACGCGTGCCGCAAAGCGAGACGGACAACAGGCGCAGTTAAAAGCACTACAGGATTACTGGCACACTGAACTGGCGCCGGGGCTTGCACATGCGCAAACGCCTGATGCGGTAGCGCAGGATGTGACGCGCTTTGTAGGCGGTCTGGATAAGCTGGTTACCGCCTTTGACCATACCACTGAATTACGCATTGAACGCGTCGTCCTGCTGCATCGCCTGATGGCCATATTTATGGCATTGCTGTTGGTGTTCACCATTATCTGGCTGCGCGTGCGCCTGTTAGAGCCGTGGAAACAGCTGCTGGCAATGGCGCGAGCCGTCAGCCAACGTGATTTTACCCAACGCGCGCGTATCAGCGGGCGTAATGAGATGGCCGCTCTGGGCTCGGCACTGAATAATATGTCGGAAGAACTGGCCGAAAGTTACGCCGTGCTGGAACAGCGGGTACAGGAGAAAACGGCGGGTCTGGAGCACAAAAATCAGATCCTTTCTTTTCTGTGGCAAGCCAACCGCCGCCTGCACTCTCAGGTGCCGTTGTGCGAACGCCTCTCTCCGGTACTGAATGGTCTGCAAAATTTGACCTTGCTGCATGATATTGAACTCCGGGTTTACGATCTGGAAGATGAAGACAATCATCAGGAATTTACCTGTCAGTCCAATGCCAGCTGTGATGAGAAAGGTTGCCATCTTTGTCCTCGCGGAACGCTGCCCGCGATTGACGGCGGAATCACATTGAAATGGCGGCTGACCGACGCGCATACCCAGTATGGTATTCTGCTCGCCACCTTGCCGAACGGACGCCATCTCAGCCACGATCAGCAGCAACTGGTTGATACCCTGGTTGAGCAACTGACCGCAACGCTCGCGCTCGACAGACATCAGGAGCGTCAGCAGCAGTTGATCGTGATGGAAGAGCGTGCCACCATTGCACGCGAACTTCATGATTCTATTGCACAATCGCTCTCTTGTATGAAGATGCAGGTTAGCTGTTTGCAGATGCAGGGCGATGCGCTTTCAGATAACTGTCGCGAGTTGCTCAGCCAGATTCGTAACGAGCTGAATGCTTCGTGGGCACAACTGCGTGAGCTGTTAACCACCTTCCGTTTACAGCTCACAGAACCTGGATTACGGCCGGCGCTGGAAGCCAGCTGTCAGGAGTACAGCGCCCGTTTTGGATTTACGGTTAAGCTGGATTATCAGCTACCGCCACGCCTGGTCCCTTCGCATCAGGCGATTCACCTGCTACAAATTGCGCGCGAAGCCCTGAGTAATGCACTTAAACACTCTCAGGCCAATGAAGTGGTCGTGACGGTGGTGCAAAATGGCAAGCAGGTCAAACTAACAGTGCAAGATAACGGCTGCGGCGTACCGGAAAACGCCGAACGCAGTAACCACTACGGCATGATTATAATGCGCGACCGTGCGCAGAGCTTGCGCGGCGATTGCCGCGTACGCCGTCGCGAGACGGGCGGTACTGAAGTTGCTGTCACTTTTATTCCCGAAACAAACTTCACAGAAGTCCAAGGAGATACCCATGAGTAATCTGGAACCGGCAACCATCCTGTTGATCGACGATCATCCGATGCTGCGAACCGGTGTAAAACAGCTTGTCAGCATGGCGCCCGATATTACCGTTGTCGGCGAAGCCAGCAATGGTGAGCAGGGTATCGAGCTGGCTGAATCCCTTGATCCCGATCTGATCCTGCTTGATCTCAACATGCCCGGCATGAACGGCCTGGAAACTCTCGATAAGCTGCGTGAAAAGTCACTGTCGGGCCGTATCGTTGTGTTTAGCGTATCCAATCATGAAGAAGACGTAGTTACCGCACTGAAACGCGGTGCTGACGGTTATCTGCTGAAAGATATGGAGCCTGAAGATTTACTCAAAGCCTTACAGCAGTCAGCGGCCGGTGAAATGGTGCTGAGTGAAGCCTTAACACCGGTTCTGGCCGCCAGCCTGCGTGCTAATCGTGCAACGTCGGACCGTGATGTCACCCAACTGACACCGCGTGAGCGCGACATTCTCAAGCTCATTGCCCAGGGGCTGCCGAACAAGATGATCGCCCGTCGTCTGGACATCACTGAAAGTACGGTAAAAGTACATGTGAAGCATATGTTGAAGAAAATGAAGCTCAAATCACGCGTCGAAGCCGCGGTATGGGTACATCAGGAACGCATTTTCTGATAACGCGTTGATGCTTCATTGCTAACGAGGATCATTTTCCGAAACGGTAATAAACGGTTCGGTCAGTGATAGCGTGATCTCATTGGAAGAGACACGCTGACCCTGCTCATCTTCTACCACCACAGACAACCGCCAGCGGTTTGTCGCGCCTTCGCTGCTGTCCCACTTCGGCATAATAATCGTCCAACCTTGCACGCTTCGGTTATCGCTACCCGCCGTTAAACTCAACGCCTGGGTATCACCCTGCCAGGTTAAATGGCGGATCCCATGCAAACTACGCACCTGCAGCTTCAGCGCCACCGACTCACCAGACTTGAGATCCCAGGGCGGCGTGGCCAAAAATACCGACAATGTTTTACGCTGACGATATTCCAGCGTCGGCAGATTGTTACGCTGCGGATCGTCATAACGACTGCCGCGCAGCGATCGGCTATTTGCCACCTCGCTGACCATCAGTTGTTTTTTTAGCGGTACGCCAAATCGGTAATTCAGCGTTAAGCCGAGGTTATTCTGGCTGATTCCGCTTTCGCCCTGCTTATGTTGTGCCGTCACGGTAATCAACGGCACCGGCGTATAGCTCAATCCCAGATTCACCGCCACAGGATTGTGGTACCCGGTTCCGGAATGAAACAGATCCACCCGGTCGCCAAAATACTGTTCCACGCTGACGCTGGTATTGAGGTGTTGATAGAACGGCATGCGCATTTGCGCAGTCAGGTCGTAGCCGCGGGCCATCCGTTGTTCCTGGGTTGCGGAACGCTCCTGCCAGGAGGACAACGGTTGGTAATAGTTAGCGGATAAGCGCAAGTATTCGCCCCACGCCTCGGCGCCAAGGCCTCCCCGGGGCAGATTTTCATCCAACAGGTTGTCATAAAAGGTGTTGTAACCCAGAAACCAGCCGTCGCGTACCCAGCGCTGCCCAATCCCCGCATTGCTGACTAAACCTTCGTCCTGTTGCGTCAGCCCCAACTGGCTCCAGGTAAGATAACGTGGATTGTCCTGCCATGGGATAAACCAACTTCCCCGACTTCCGGTAAAGCTGCCTTCGTTATCCACCTGCAATCCAACGCTGGCGTTTCCCCAGGGAGAGAGCCAGGATTCCAGTTGCTGATTAACCTGTTCGCTGACCGTGTCACGCACCTGACCAAATGCGAACTGCTTCGCCTGTTCACCCGTATCAAGCCCGTTATCGGTCATGCTGGCTTCACCAAACGCTTTGACCATTTCAGCAAAGTGCTTTTCGCCGGCCCGCGACTCCGGCGCCAGACCGAGATCGGGTAAACCATCACTATTGTTATCGAAAGGGTTTTCGGCCTGGTAAATAAAAGATGTCCGTGCGCTGGCAATACCGCCTGCCAATGGCAAGAGTAGGAGAAGAGAAAATCTGCAGCAAACAAAACGGCTCAAATCGTTACTGGCTTTTATATCATTGAATTTGGGGACCACAGCGTAAATCCTACCTGTCCGACATCCCCTTTGCAGCTTTTTCTCAAATTTTCAGGAATATCCTTAATCATTGAGTGTAATTTTTTGTGCCAGTAATGTCTTCAGTTCCGGAATACACGAGCCGCAATTACTCCCGCAACGTAACGCTTTTCCCAATGCCTGAACCGTATCACAACCGTTAGCGATAGCCTGGGTAATGGCCTTTTCTCCTACGCTGTAACAACTACAAATAGTCGCGCCCTTATCAGCCGTAATACCACCGGGTTTCCCGCCCAACAGGGCATGACGAGTCTGAGCGTTTTCCGGCGTTTGCATGAATGCGCAGAGGATCGCCGCATCATCAATCTGCGGCAGCGTTGCCGCTGACCAGAGCCCAAGCATCAGCTTTCCTTCATGCCAGGCCAACAGATTCAGTCCCTGCTCCCATTTCGCCTGCTGAAGTTGCCAGCCTTGCGTCACACAATATTGTTGCAGCCACGCAGAAATATCGCTGTCGCCCGCCAGCGTATAACGCACGGCATTGTCAGCACTTTTGCGCCACCAGTGAACGAACCCCGGTAACGTCAGCGCGGAGCGACAAAACAGCTCTCCCTGCCACCGGGGCTGCCATGCCATAATGCGCACCGCTGTCTGTTTGCTTTCCGGCTGTCCAGAGTCAGGGTCACAAATCGGCGCCACCAATGCATTTACCCGTCCTTGACGGGCAAAATGATTATTCCAATGCATTGAAGTGAAGACGTTCCCTGGCCGCTGCCCACGGTGAATGGTCACCCTACCAACCATTACGCCGCGCGGGGAGTTAACCCGGCATAGCGCACCTTCATTCAGCTTTAAGCGATAGGCATCCTCTGGTGCAATTTCTACCAGCGGTTCATTGATGTGCTGCATCAGGCGTGAAATCGTCCCCGTCCGCGTCATAGTGTGCCACTGATCGCGAATGCGACCACTGTTTAGCACCAATGGATAGAGGGCATCACAGGCAGTTTTCATCCCCTGTGGCGTAACAGATACCAGGCGTAAACGTTGGTTACCACGCCACCCCTGCCAAAAATTTAGCGTTGATGAGCCGGTACTCACTGGCCAGCGAACCGGCGTCATCTCATCCCACTGTTGATGCGTCAGCTCCGCTAACGCGCCGATATCAAATGCACGTTCCCCCCTGTTTTCATAACCGGAAAGCGCCGCATGTTCACAAAATACCTCCCATGCGCTTTGCCAGCCAAACGCATGGGCAAAACCCAACTGTTTCGCTATTTGCGCGACGATCCACCAGTCCGCCCTCGTCTCACCCGGCGCTGGTAAAAATGCGCGCTGGCGCGAGATCCGTCGTTCTGAGTTCGTCACCGTACCGTTTTTTTCGCCCCAGGCCTGAGCCGGAAACCGAATATGCGCGTAGCGGCTGGTGTCTGTGTCTGCCACGACTTCAGAGACAATCACCAGTGGACAGGCTGCCAACGCCTGGCACACGGCATGGCTGTCCGGTAATGACACCGCCGGGTTTGTCCCCATGATCCATACCGCTTTAACGTCGCCTTTACCGATCGCTTCAAACAAATCTACGGCCATCAAACCAGGCGTCTGCGCCAACCTTTCAGTGCCCCAGAAGCGGGACAGGCGGGCAAGATCCTGGGGTTCAAAATTCATATGCGCCGCCAGCTGCGTCGCCAACCCGCCAACTTCCCGGCCGCCCATCGCATTGGGTTGCCCGGTCAGCGAAAATGGGCCGCACCCCTGTCGACCAAACTTACCGCTGGCCAAATGCACGTTAATAATCGCATTACACTTATCGCTACCGCTGGCAGACTGGTTAATGCCCATGGTGTATAGCGTGATGGCTGTTGGCGCGCGCATAAACCAGTCATAGAAGGTGACAATATCGGCAACATCCAGCCCGCAAAACTGCGCCACACGCGCGAGGCTCCAGTCGCGCGCAATAGCAAACGTTTCTGCAGCGTCATCAAATTCACTTTGCGCATTACCCTCAGCCACAATCCTGTTCAGTAAGCCAACAAACAGCCCAGCATCGCTACCGGGCAGCAGGGAAAGATGCAGATCGGCGATATCACAGGTTGCGGTGCAGCGAGGATCGATAACCACGACTTTCATCGACGGATTAGCATTACGCGCCTGCACCAGACGCTGATACAGCACCGGATGCGTCCATGCTGCATTCGATCCCACCAATACCACCAAATCACTGCATTCGATGTCCTCATAACTGCAGGGCACGACATCCGCTCCTAGCGCCCGCTTGTATCCGGTCACCGCAGACGACATACAAAGCCGCGAATTGGTATCAATATTGGCCGCGCCAATGAAGCCTTTCATCAGCTTATTCGCCGCATAGTAATCCTCCGTCAGCAGTTGCCCGGAGGCATAAAAGGCTACGGCATGCGGGCCATGCTGAGCGATGATAGCGCGCAGACGTTCACCGGCGGTGTCCAGCGCCTGCGACCAACTCGCCGTTTCGCCATCCACCATCGGTTGCAACAACCTGCCGCTAAGTCCTGTGGTTTCAGCCAGCGCCGTGCCTTTGACGCATAAGCGGCCAAAGTTTGCCGGATGTTCGGGGTCACCTCTGACGGTGACGCCATTATTGTCTACCTGCGCAATCACGCCGCAGCCAACGCCACAGTACGGGCACGTTGTACGAGTCTCACTCATGATGCCTCCGCCCGCAGGATCAGCGCCTGAGTTCCCACCCACACTTTGCCCGCCTCCACTTTCACCGGCCAGGCGCGTACCGCCTGTTCTCCGCTGTCATACTGGCGGCCATCGCGCAGACGAATACGTTGTTTATACAGCGGCGAGATAACAATCGGCTCACCCTGCACATCCCCCAGAATACCGCGCGATAACACCTGCGCAGCGCTACCGGGTTCAAGGTTATCAAGGGCATAAATCGTCTGCCCAAAGCGGAATAATGCAATTTGCACATCTCCCAGACGTGCGCCAATACCCGCCTGCTCAGGGATTGCATCAAGGGCGCATATCTCCTGCCAGGGTTTTGTCGGTAATGACTCACGGCCCCTGGATGCAGGTTTAGCCAACTGCGGTTGCCCGCGTAAAGGCGCGCGGGCAACCGTCTCATCCGCCTCATCACTATTGATATATGAACGAAACAGCGCCAGACGCTGCGGGCTACTGAGCGTGGTTTGCCATTCGCACTGGTAGCTTTCCACAACCCGCGCCATCTCTTGTTCCAGTTCACTGGCAATCCCTAAACTGTCGTCGAGGATCACTTCACGCAAATACGCAATGCCCCCTTCCAGGTTATCCATCCACGTGCTGGTACGTTGCAGACGATCCGCGGTGCGAATGTAGAACATCAGGAAACGGTCGATAGTGCGCATCAGCGCGGTATCATCTAAATCACTGGCAAACAAATCGGCATGGCGTGGTTTCATTCCTCCATTGCCGCACAGATAGAGATTCCAGCCTTTATCCGTCGCAATGACGCCCACATCCTTGCTCTGTGCCTCGGCGCACTCCCGGGTACAACCGGACACCGCCATTTTAATTTTGTGTGGTGCACGCAACCCTTTGTAGCGATTTTCAAGCATCACCGCCATTGCCGTTGAATCCTGTACGCCGTAGCGACACCAGGTCGAGCCAACGCAAGACTTCACCGTTCGCAACGACTTCCCGTACGCATGCCCTGTTTCAAACCCCGCAGCCACCAGTTCGCGCCAGATATCAGGTAACTGTTCCAGACGCGCGCCGAAAAGATCCACCCGTTGCCCGCCGGTGATTTTGCTGTACAGCTGGTAACGTTTCGCAATCTGTCCTATGGCGATCAGGCCGTCCGGTGTGACCTCTCCCGCAGGCATACGCGGGACCACAGAATAGGAACCGTCTTTTTGAATATTGGCAAAATAGCGATCGTTCGTGTCCTGCAGCGGTAAGTGCGCAGGTTTAAGCAGATACTCATTCCAGCAGGACGCCAGCACTGACCCCACCAGAGGTTTACAGATTTCGCAGCCGTGACCATGGCCGTAACGGCTAATCAACTGTTCGAAAGTATGGATATGGTTCACCCGTACAAGGTGATAAATCTCCTGGCGCGACCAGGGAAAATGTTCACAGATATCCTTTTTGACCTCAACGCCCTGGGCCGCAAGTTGGTGCTCCATCACTTGTTTCACCAGCGCGCTGCATCCGCCACAACCGGTCGCCGCTTTAGTGCACTGTTTGATGGCGCCAATGTCCGTCGCACCAGCACTTACCGCCCGGCATATATCGGCCTTACTGACGTTATGACAAGAGCAGATTTGCGCTGTATCGGGCAATGCCGCAACCCCAAGCGCTTTTGGCGCACCGCCCGCCAGCGCGGGCAGGATCAGCGATTCCGGCTGACCAGGAAGCGGCATCCCATTCAACATCATTTGCAATAGCGTGGCGTAATCGCCAGCATCGCCAACCAGCACTCCGCCCAACAGCGTTTTGCCCTCTGCGCTGACGACGATCTTTTTGTAGATCTGCTCAGGACCATGCGTCCATTGATAGCTTTTCGCGCCCGGCGTACGGGCATGCGCATCGCCAAAAGAAGCAACATCAACGCCCAGCAGCTTGAGTTTGGTACTCATATCCGCCCCGTTAAAGCTGACATCTTCTCCGGCCAGCTGTGCGGCGACTACCCGCGCCATTTGATATCCCGGCGCGACAAGGCCAAAGACTCGCCCTTCCCACAGCGCACATTCGCCGATTGCAAAAATGGCGTCATCTGACGTGCGACAGTGGCTATCGATACAAATCCCACCGCGTTCGCCAATATCTAAACCGCTGCGACGCGCCAGCGCATCCTGCGGACGAATACCCGCAGAAAAAACCACCATTTCGGTTTCCAGCTTTTCGCCATCGGCAAAGTGCAGTACCAGTCCGTCAGTGGTACTTTCAATTTCCGTGGTTGATTTTGCGGTGTGGACGCCAACGCCAAGCGCCTCTATCTTTTCTCGTAACATCGCGGCACCGGCGTTATCCAGCTGCACCGCCATCAGATTAGCGGCAAACTCAACAACATGCGTTTCCAGCCCAAGCTGACGCAGCGCGTTCGCCGCCTCCAGACCAAGCAGGCCTCCGCCGATCACCACCCCGCGGCGCGCACTTTTCGCTTTCGCTGCAATGGCATCTAAATCGTCCAACGTACGATAAACAAAGCAGGCGGGTGAGTCCCCACCTTTCACAGGGGGGACAAATGGATACGATCCGGTGGCAAGCACCAGCGCATCCCAGTGGGTTTCATGTCCATCGGCGTTACGGATGACGCGCGTTTCACGATCGATCCCGGTCACGCATTGCCCCAAACGCAGCTCGATGCCATTGCGGGCAAAGAAATCATCTGCGACAAGCGAAAGTGATTGCGCGCTGCGCCCGGCGAAATACTCTGACAGATGCACCCGGTCATAGGCGGCATAACGTTCCTCGCCAAACACCACGATGTGATAATGCAAATGCAGATTACGGCTTACGCATTGCTCGAGAAAATGGTGGCCAACCATACCGTGTCCCACAACAGCCAGCGTCGGTTTTGTCATCGTCATCTGTCCTGCAGCCGATGGCTGCGTATCAAAGCGGTCGAAGAGCCAGTCTGATTGTGCTGTCGCCCCCTGGGCCAGCAAATCGGTTAACGGCGCGGCGCTGCGGCAATTGCCCATCAGCAGCACGCCATGGAGTTTTCCGTCACGCGTCAGCAAGCGGCGGTAGTGCCCACTAAGCGGATCGTATGTACTCAGGATGGCATCAGTCGCCGTCGCATCTGTTACACCTGCACTAAACAGATCAATGCCCGTCACCTTGAGACGCGTTCCGCTCGACTGCCAGCCAAATCCGGCACCGGTAAAACCCGCCAGTCGCGCAGCCAACACCTCTGCCTGCTTCAGACACGGCGCGACCAGCCCCCACGTCTGGCCGTTAATCTCGCAGCATTCCCCGACGGCGCTAATGCCGGGCATTGAGGTGCGAAGTTGATCATCCACCACGATCCCCTGCTGACAAACTACACCGCACGCCTGCGCCAGGCGGATATTGGGTTTTACCCCCGTGGCAATCACCACGCCATTCGCCGTAATCCGCTGGCCATCCAGCAACGTGACGCTGTCGGCTTCGATACTGGTGATGCCTGAACCAAGTTCACAGCGAATGCCACGACTCGTCAGTTGAGCCTGCAACAGGTCGCTGGCCAGTTGATCAAGCTGTTGTTCCATCAGCCTACCCGTGCGATGAATTAACGTGACGTTGTCACCATTAAGGCGTAATGCTGCCGCCGCCTCTACGCCAAGAACGCCACCGCCCAGCACCACCTTTGGCCCAGACCGCTGGAGAATCGCCTCGACATCCTGCATCGTGCGAAAAGCATGAACATGCGGTTGTTGGACGCCGGGAATGGGCGGAATAAACGGATACGATCCGGTGGCAAATACCAGCTCATCCCAGAACATAAGCCGTTTTGTCGTGGTCAGGCTGTGGCTGGCGTCATCAACAGTCAGCACGGTTTCACCGCTTAGCACCGTCACGCCGTGGTCGAGATACCACTGCGCCGGGTGAAGTAAGGTTTGCGCAAAGGCCTTTTCTCCCCCCAGTACCGGTGAAAGTTGGATCCGGTTGTAAGCAAGCTGCGGCTCTTCACCGATAACGGTGATGGCAATGTTGCAATTCCTGTACGTAATAAGCGCCTCAATCAGGCGAGTAGCCGCCATGCCATGACCTACAATGACCAGTCGCGTCATATCACCCTCCTTACGCCGCCTTCGGCTGTTTCTCATACAGAAAATGGAGAATGCGTTGTCGTAGTTGATGGTATCGGCTGTCATCGGCGAGCTGGACCCGATTGCGTGGGCGCGGCAAATCAACCGTCAGGATCTCGCCTACCGTCGCCGCCGGCCCGTTGGTCATCATCAGAACCCGGTCGGAAAGTAGCACCGCTTCATCAACGTCGTGAGTGATCAGCACAATGGTGGTATTCAGCGACTGCTGGATGTGCATCACCGTATCCTGCAAATGTGCCCTGGTGAGCGCATCCAGTGCGCCAAACGGTTCATCCATAAGCAGGACTTTGGGTTTCATCGCCAGTGCCCGGGCAATACCCACGCGTTGCTTCATCCCACCAGAGACTTCACCGGGGTGTTTGTGCATCGCGTGCCCCATCTGGACGCGGTGCAGGTTGTGTTCGATCCACTCACGTCGCTCGGCTTTACTCATGGTGTGGCGAAATACCTGATCGACGGCCAGGGCTACGTTGTCGAAACAGGTCAGCCACGGCAGCAGCGAATGATTTTGGAAAACGACCGCCCGCTCAGGCCCCGGCCCGGCGATTTCGCGGTGATCGCAAATCAGGCCACCTTCAGTTGGTAACGTAATGCCGGCAATCAGATTCAAAAGCGTCGACTTTCCGCAACCGGAGTGACCAATCAAACTCACTGTCTCCCCTTCATGGATATCAAAAGAGACATTGTGTAGCGCGAGGAACTCACCGCTGGCGGTCGTAAAACGTTGGCTGACCGCCTGGACCTGAATAATGGGTTTCATGTTGTCTCCTTATTTTTCCTGCCAGCTATAACGACGTGCCACCAGCATTAGCCCCTGCTCAAGCAGCAGACCGACAACGCCGATGATGACGATAGCGATGAGAATGTTTTCGACGTTAAGGTTGTTCCACTCATTCCAGATCCAAAAACCAATCCCTAACCCGCCGGTGAGCATTTCTGCTGCCACAATCACCAACCAGGCGATGCCAATCGACAGGCGTACGCCAGTGAGGATCGCCGGAAGCACGGCGGGGAAAAGTATCCGCCGCATCACCGTCCACTCAGAGAGTTGCAATACGCGAGCTACGTTGAGGTAATCGTCAGGGATTCTCCGCACCCCTTCGGCGGTGTTGATCACCATCGGCCATATAGAGCAGATAAAGATGGTCCAGCTCGATGCGGGTTCCGCTTTTTGAAACAACAGCAGTCCAATCGGCAGCCAGGCCAGCGGACTGACCGGGCGCAACAGCGCAATCAGCGGCGAAAACATGTGCGAAAAGAAGGTGAAACGCCCAATCAGAAAGCCCAGCGGAATCCCCACCAGCGCCGCTAATCCGAAACCGATCGCAACCCGTTGCAACGACGCCAGCACGTTCCAGCCGATCCCCATATCATTCGGCCCGCCGTTATAGAACGGATCGGCAAACAGCGTCAGGGCTGAATCCAGGGTGCTCAGCGGCGTCGGAAATCCTTTGCTGTTGATGGCGGCAAGTTGCCAGCACACCACCAGCAAGGCAATCCCCAGCAGAGCGGGTACGGCGCGTCTTAGCCATGTACTAAGCCACATTGACCATGGCATTTTGCGCTTTCTGACCTTCATCGTTGATAGCGTGATGACCTCACCGACTACCGGCTCAGGGGATTTAAGCTGCGTATTTTGTTTCATCTCAGGCTCCTGTACGGTGGAGGGTAAAACTGTTGGCATAGGCTTCTGGATTGCGGCCATCCCATACGGAACCGTCCATCAGCGTACTGGTTCGTAGCAATTTCGCAGGAGGTGTTATCCCACCAACCGCCGCTGCCGCATCGCGCCAGATATCGGTCCGGTTGATGCGCGCGGCAATGGCTGCATAATCCGGTTGTTGCTTTAACAATCCCCAACGGCGGAACTGGGTCAGAAACCACATGCCATCGGAATGCCAGGGAAAACTCACCTCGCCGTCGCGAAAAAAGCGTATGGCATGCGGATCCTGCCAGCGACGACCTGCCCCGTTGTCGTACTCGCCCAGCATTCTTCCCGTCAGATAGCTTTCTTTGGTATTGAGCCAGGCCCGGCGCGCCAGAATTTGTGCTGTTTCGCGTTTGTTGGCGTCACTGGCATCTATCCAGCGCGACGCTTCAAGCAGCGCGCTAACCAGCGCCCGGGCAGTATGTGGATATTTTTCTACCCACTCCCGGCGCGTACCGAGTACTTTTTCCGGATGGTCGGGCCAGATTTCCTGAGACGTCGCCGCGGTAAAACCGATGCGGTCGTTGATCGCCCGCGCATTCCACGGCTCGCCGACGCAGAAGCCACTCATATTGCCAATGCGCATGTTCATCACCATTTGCGGAGGCGGTACCACAACGGTGCGAACATCGGAGAAAGGATTGATGTCAGCGCTGGCCAGCCAGTAATAGAGCCACATGGCATGTGTGCCTGTGGGAAAGGTGTGCGCGAAGGTATAGGTTCCGGGCGCCTGCGAGACGATCCGTTTCTTCAGCGCAGACGCATCGGTAATGCCCTGCTCCAGCAGCGTTGCGGAGAGCGTGATCGCTTGACCGTTCTGATTGAGCGTCATCAGATTGGCCATGGGCTGCGCTTTACTGGCAATACCCAGTTCCAGGCCATACAACAGGCCGTACAGAACATGAGCCGCATCCAGCTCTCCAGAGACCAGTTTGTCACGCACTGCGGCCCAACTGGCCTCTTTGGTCGGCACCAGCGTAATGCCGTATTTTTTATCAAAACCTTTCAACGTGGCGATAACCAGCGGCGCGCAGTCGGTTAGCGGAATAAAACCGACCCGAACGGTAGTCATCTCCGGCGCATCAGACCCTGCCGCCCAGACCGAAGACATCAGTCCTGGAATCAGCGAGCTGGCCCCCATCACGGCACTTGCCTGTAAAAACCGCCGCCGCGTTAACGAAACTGTTCTGTCACCCATACATGCTCCCCATAAAAAAAGGCGTCCAACAATGCCTAAGCATTGCGGGACGCCTTTATCCTCAAAACAGTCAGACCGCCGTTGGCCTGCTGCTAAATTGTCTGTATGAGTGAATGCAATTCAGATGCCAGAATTACACTGGCGGTTTTAGCGGGTTCGACGCGTACCAGACGCCGCGGTGCACCCAAATATGGCAGACACTGCCCGCCTGTTGTGCAGTCGCTATCCCTGCATCAGGGATTTAACGGTAAGCAATGCCCGGGCGATATCGACCATCCGTTGGTTTTTATCCATCGCCATTTTTCGCAATAGCTGCCACGCCTGTTCTTCGCTGACCTGCTGGTGATTCATCAGGATGCTTTTTGCTTTATCAATCACCTTGCGCTCCTCTAAGGCGTCCTGCAATGAGGCAAGTTGGGCGCTCATTTGCTCCAGCTGGCGAGCCTGCTGGCGAACAACCCGCAATAATTGTTTATCCCGGCGCAGCGAGAGGGGTTCGTCAGCACGGTCGTCAAGCCAGTTGTCGAGCGGCAAAGCGTAGGTTTCTTCCGCCAGCCGACGCGCCACGACATTCAGCAATTCGGTAATCAACATCTCTTCGAGATGGCGTAATTGTTCAAGCCGCTGCGTTTGCAGGGTAAACCAGCGTAGCGCGCGTTCACCGTTATCGAGTTGGGGTTGTCGCGTACAGGCCTGGCGTCGCAGTTGTTCGATGGCGCCCGATGCCTCGCATTGCTGACGAAAATGCTGCACCAGTACAGGCGAAGCCAGGGAGATAAAGGTATCAAAGCACGGCTGCTGCCCGTCTATTCTGTCCACCAGTTCCTGGCGCATTTGAGGGTTAAATTCGCCCTGGGTAAAGCCAATGGCCCCTAACGCCCGCTCTTGTCCTACCAGCTCTTTACCCTGCATAAAACTGTACAGCGCCACCAGCCCACCTGCGACATGGGGATAATCAATGCTGTCGTTAAGCTGCGGCACAATACCCAGCAGATGGCGTAACGTCCGGCTGTACTGCTCCATCGCCTGTTGTGCATCTATAGTCTGCCCGCTGACAGACTCACGCAGCGTCGTTAGCTGATCGAGGCACCAGACGGTGCCAGCAATACGGTGGCACAACGCACTGCCCGCCACCGGCATAATGTGCTGGAAAAGGATATGCAGTTGCCGACACTCTTCATCCACCAGCGCCCGACTGGCACGGACCTCCCGATCATAAAGCGTACCTTGAGAACACAACCAGATATTGGATGCACCGCGTTCGCACTGTAGCATATGCACCAGATGGCTAATGCGCATCACCAACTTACCGGACTGTGCCAGTTGGCGAAGCTGGGTGTTCTCAAGCTGGCGGGCATGGCGAAACCATTGCGTCGCGCCGGAATTTTGTGCATTTGTCATCATCTCTGCCCTCACCGATAACGGGTTATCCCTGAGGACAAGCAATATCCATGCCCCCCTGACAACAGGAGTAAAAATGCAAAAGATAGTGATCGTCGCGAACGGTGCGGCCTATGGAAGCGAATCGTTATTTAACAGCCTGCGTCTGGCCATCGCCCTGCGAGAACAGGAAGCGGATCTCGACCTGCGTCTGTTTTTAATGTCGGACGCGGTAACCGCGGGATTACGAGGTCAGAAACCTGCAGAAGGATACAATATTCAGCAAATGCTGGAGATCCTGACGGCGCAAAATGTGCCGGTCAAACTGTGCAAAACCTGCACCGATGGCCGTGGGATCACGACGCTGCCGTTAATTGACGGAGTAGCCGTCGGCACGCTGGTAGAACTGGCTCAATGGACGCTGGCTGCAGATAAAGTGCTGACCTTCTGATACACCGCTTCAGGCAAGCTCACTGAAAGTGTCGATAATTTCCGGATTTAATCGTAGATGGGCGCGGTTTCGTTGAACGTTAGCACGCCCTTTCAACCCTTTTGAGGGATTTTGTCACTTTTGTTTAATCGTTATGCCATTTTTTGATCAAAATCAGCATCCTGTTGCTCCCCCTTTGGTGTTATGCAATGAGTGAAATGTGAACAACATCACGCAGCACTTTCGACAGAAAGTACGTTGTTTTCAAGAACGGGGTGAAAAATGGCATTAGTGAAGGCGAGTTTAAAGTTATTTGGTGGCGATACGGTAGTTGTGCGCTGTTCCGAGCGCTGTCACATCCATCTGATGAGCGAGAAAAATCACGTCAAAGACACGCAGTCCGACATTTTAAGCGTGCAGGATCGTGATAACGCATGGTTAACCGTACCGTATACCGGCGTATGGAATGTGCTGATCGACAGCCATAGCCAGTCGCTCGAGCATTCAATAAGTTATATTGCAGCCTAAGCGTTAATTGCCCGAAAAGCGCCTGGCTTTCGGGCATTCAGTTCCTGGCTGGATTCAGGCAAACCCTGGACGCATAACACCTTCCGGCAGATTCTCTCCCAACAATCGTTTGACCGTGATCACCAGATCGTTAAGACAATCATCCTGCATCCCCAACTTGACCAGCTCTTGTTCCAGTGAGAACAGATACTGGGCGTTGGTGCCTAAAGGTCCGCTCGCCGTGGCGATAAGCGGCGCAATCACCTGCGCGCGCGTGTCTGACTCAAACAGCGGATGACGCGGATCCATAATAAAGACCAGTGCGTTCACCGTCCTGCCGTCATCAAGCGCCAACTGACACCAGGTCGGCAGATAACAGCCGGTGATCATTTCTCGCTTCCACAGCAGTGAAAGCTCTTGTTCCAGGGACGCGTCCGGCAAACGGTAGGCCACACCGGTGGTGCGTCCGCCTTCTTTCAGGGCCAGCATACGTCCTGGCTGACACGCCGTTCCTCGCCCCGCCGTCAGACGCAGGCAAAAGGCACGGTGCCAGCCGACTAACGTCCCGGTACAAGACTCTTCAAATTCTAAGGCCGGGTTCCACATCAATGATCCATAACCGAAGATCCACACCGGTCCATCATCTGGTCGGCAAGCGAGCGTGGCAGCCAGTGAGGCTGCACGTTGTTCCGCTGACCAGAGTAGTGATTCTTCAATAGCACCAAATGCCGTCTTACAGTCGGCATTCAATAAAAAATCACGCGTTAACACCTTACACCTCCGCCACTGCTGCTTCCCTGCGACAACTTTTTTGACGCCTTCCGGGCTTTTTTACTGCTCATTTTGAAACCAATAGCTGGACAATAGGCAATTCACCGCTCGCTTGCAAGGGAACAAAGTGTCAACGGCACTTTATATCCTCTCGTGGTGGTACGTCCTGCACTATCATTTGTATCAGTACGATCATCAATTTTTGTGAATGCTAAAATCTAATGTGTTGTTATTTAAATATTCTCTAAACAAGATATGCAATTTCATTCGCTCGGATGCAAAAAATGGTCCATGCCGTAAAATTACGTAAAATCAGATCGGAAATACCGAAAGTTCTGTTATTTTTTACATTCTTTAATACTTTTATAATTATAAATACCTGCAGAGATGGAGAATTAGTTCAATGACACACGTACATGAGGCGGTAAAAACCCGCCACAAGGAGACCTCTCTCGTCTTCCCGATTTTGGCGCTGGTAGTACTGTTCTTCTGGGGGAGCAGTCAGTCACTACCAGTGGTCATCGGTATTAATGCGCTGGCCCTTATTGGTATATTAAGCAGCGCATTCAGCGTTGTCCGTCATGCGGATGTATTAGCACATCGACTTGGCGAACCCTACGGGTCGCTGATCCTCAGCCTGTCCGTTGTTATTCTTGAAGTCAGCTTAATCTCCGCATTAATGGCGACCGGCGATGCAGCGCCTACGCTCATGCGCGATACGCTATATTCAATCATTATGATCGTAACCGGCGGCCTGGTCGGTTTTTCATTACTGTTAGGTGGCCGTAAATTTGCCACTCAGTATATGAATCTGTTTGGTATTAAGCAGTATTTAATCGCCCTGTTTCCGCTGGCCATTATTGTACTGGTGTTCCCGATGGCTTTACCGGGTGCAAATTTCACTACCGCGCAGGCGCTATTAGTGGCATTAATTTCTGCGGCGATGTACGGCGTATTTTTGCTGATACAAACTAAAACGCATCAGAGTCTGTTCATTTATGAGCATGAAGACGAGGGTGACGACGACGATCCGCATCACGGTAAACCGTCAGCCCACAGCAATATGTGGCATGCCGCCTGGCTTATCATTCATCTGATCGCTGTTATTGCCGTGACCAAAATGAACGCCAGCCCGCTGGAGACATTGCTGACTGAACTGAATGCCCCAGTGGCATTTACCGGTTTCCTGGTCGCATTGCTGATCCTCTCCCCTGAAGGGCTGGGTGCGCTGAAAGCGGTTTTGAGCAACCAGGTACAGCGGGCGATGAATTTGTTCTTCGGTTCAGTATTAGCCACCATTTCACTGACCGTTCCGGTAGTGACCCTGATCGCATGGGCAACCGGGAATGACTTGGTCTTTGCGCTGGGCGCGCCAGAGATGATTGTGATGGTTTCATCACTGGTACTGTGCCACATCTCTTTCTCCACCGGACGCACCAACGTGCTTAACGGTGCGGCGCATCTGGCGCTGTTTATCGCCTATCTGATGACGATATTTGCCTGATTAGTTTTTCTGGTAGAACCCACGGCCCTTCGCAGGGCCGTTTTCTTTTACCGCTCACTGCTCCGGATAAACCTGTTGGCCATCGACAAACGTTAATAACGACTCCGTTTGGTGCAATTTATCTGCCGGAATAGCCATAATATCCTGATTAAGCACCGCAAAATCGGCGAGCTTACCTACCCGCAAACTACCCTCTGCTGTTCTGCAAAAGCTATCCAGGCGGCATTTAGAGTTTACATTTTTAACGCATCTTCTCGGCTTAACTGGCGCGCATTATGGCGTACCGTGCCGTCGAGCGCTTTAGCTGTTACATGATATTCAATGGCATGCCATACTCCTGCAACGCCAATCCGCGTCGCATCAGTACCACCTACAACGATAACCCCCTGCTCTGATGCGGGTTGATATGAGGCACCGCCTGATTAAGTTCCCATTTTCCCCATCATATTTATCTACCTTATCATGTGATGATCATCTGGAAAGCTGATGCCGCACCGCTACGCTGGCGATTCGCGCGCTGGCTAGCAGACGTTCGAACGAATGCCCGCAACGTGCTTTTCCCGACAGGCCAAGCATTGTGGTACTGACGTAATCAGTCAGGCTGTCAGCCTCTTTAGGATGCCGCTGTGCGATAAAGTCGTGAATTTTATATTCGGCAGCCGAGTAGAAATTCCGCGCGACCTTCCTCGCCTGCGGATCGTTACTGTGCGTGCCCTCCAGGACCAAACATCCCGGCGCATGCGGATCTGCGGCATAACGTCGCGCCGCCTCTTCAAGCAGATCGGTAAGACATTCAGAAACCGGTTTGTCGGGACGCAGAATGTCATCAAAAGGGATTGCCTCAGTTTGTACGTAGCGGTCAAGAACACGTTTATAAAGACCGATTTTGTTCCCAAAAGCAGCATAGAAACTGGGGGGCTTGATCGACAACGCCGCGGTGACATCCGCCACGCTAACTGCGTCATAGCCATGTGCGTGAAACAAGGGTTGTACTTTGGCAACGGCCATTTCTGGATCAAAATTACGTGGGCGTCCAGGTGCACGAGTACATTTTGTAGTGCTCATTACAAATCCATTGACAGAAAACTGTGCACCTATTATATATCGATCACTACATAATTGTTCAAGGAGTACCTCATGTCTTCTTTTAACGGCAAGTCAGTTCTGGTTCTTGGCGGCAGTCGTGGGATTGGCGCGGCTATCGTGCGCCGTTTTGCCGCGGATGGCGCATCGGTTACCTTTACCTATTCAGGCTCCCCTGACGCTGCCAAAGCGCTTGCTGATGAGACGGGTACCCAGACAGCGCAAACCGATAGCGCCGATCGTAACGCCGTCATCAACCGGGTACGCGAAAGCGGCCCGCTGGACGTGCTGGTAGTTAATGCAGGCATTATTCTGTTTGGTGATGCGCTGGAGCAGGATCCGGATGACATTGAGCGCCTGTTCCGAATTAACATTCACTCCCCATACTATGCGGCCGTGGAAGCGGCACGACAGATGCCTGACGGCGGACGCATTATCATTATTGGCTCTGTGAATGGCGACCGTATGCCTCTTGCTGGCCTGGCCTCTTATGCAGTGAGCAAATCAGCGCTGCAAGGGCTGGCCCGGGGGCTGGCACGTGATTTTGGCCCGCGCGGTATTACGGTAAACGTGGTTCAACCGGGTCCTATTGATACCGATGCCAACCCGGAAGATGGCCCACTGAAAGAGGTGATGCACAGTTTTATGGCGCTAAAACGACATGGCCGTCCAGAGGAAGTTGCGGGAATGGTTGCCTGGCTTGCAGGCCCTGAGGCTGGGTTTGTGACGGGGGCAATGCATACAATTGACGGTGCGTTTGGCGCCTGACGGTCACCCTTAACACTTTTCTCAAACAGCAGTCCGAAGAGATATCTCTCCGGACTGCAATACTTTCTTAGTTCTCGGTATCCAGCTCGTCGAAGCTTTTTACCAGGTCATCAATCGCTTTAATCTGGGTCAGGAACTGTTCCAGTTTCGCCAGCGGCAGCGCGGATGGACCATCGCATTTCGCATTGGCTGGATCCGGATGCGCTTCAATAAACAGACCGGCCAGACCTACCGCCATACCTGCGCGTGCCAGTTCGGTAACCTGCGCACGACGACCGCCGCTTGCTGCTCCAAACGGGTCACGGCATTGCAGCGCATGGGTAACGTCAAAAATCACCGGCGAGTTGCCAGAAACTTTCTTCATCACGCTGAAGCCCAGCATATCCACAACCAGGTTGTCATAACCAAAGTTCGCGCCACGGTCGCACAGAATTACTTTGTCGTTGCCGCCTTCATGGAATTTATCCACGATATTGCCCATCTGGCCCGGGCTTACGAACTGCGGTTTTTTCACGTTGATAACGGCACCGGTTTTCGCCATCGCTTCCACCAGATCGGTCTGACGAGCGAGGAAGGCCGGCAGCTGAATCACATCCACCACGTCAGCAACAGGCTGAGCCTGGCTGGCTTCATGAACGTCGGTGATCACTTTTACGCCAAAAGTCTGCTTCAGTTCCTGGAAGATTTTCATCCCTTCTTCAAGGCCCGGTCCACGGTAAGAGTGGATGGAAGAACGGTTGGCTTTATCAAAGGAGGCTTTGAACACGTAAGGGATACCCAGCTTTTGAGTAACGGTTACGTAGTGCTCACAAATGCGCATCGCCAGATCGCGGGATTCCAGCACGTTCATTCCGCCAAACAGCACGAACGGCAGGTCATTTGCCACGTTGATGTCGCCAATGCTAACCACTTTTTGTTTCATAGGATCGCCTTAAACGGTAGGTAAAGTGTCATTAATCAATGCAATACAATTTGCTTGTGCGAAATAGTATTAATCTGCGCACGAATCATTTCGCTGATCGGGTCTTCCGGACACTGTTCAACGAAATAACTTAAATCGGTCAGCGCAACATGTTCACACTCTAGTTGCGCGTAAATTAATCCACGATCGCGTATTTCATACGGATCTTCAGGATTAAACTGTAATAGTGCTTCGCTGGCACGCAGCGCCAGCTCCATTTGTCGCTCTTCCATCAGCGATGATTTCAGCGTATCGAGCAGCTTTCGAATTACTTCTGCATTATCCGCCTCATCCAGGTCTTCGTTAAACAGCTCCGCGACCGGGCTGATATTCCCCTTCAGCCACACTTCCAGCGTGTGCTCATTTAACGTTTCGCCATTGAACGGATTGATTAGCCACATTTCGCCATCGAGCGATTCAATACGCAGGATGAGTTGTGTCGGGAAAATCACCGGCACCAGCGGCAGTTCCAGTCGGTTGGCAATCCACAATAAGATCGCGCCCAAGGATACGGCACTGCCCTGACGATTTTTCAGTACCTGATCAAGCCATAGTGCATCAGAAAGACGATAGACGCCGTGGGTATCCGTAAACCCCCATTCGCCGTAAAAAAGTGCCAGCAGTTTTTCCAGTTGCTCATCCTGAGACAGGAGCTGGCTAATTTCTTCTTGCGCCAGACTGACCAGACGTTCCAGTTCGTCATAGACAGTTTGTGTTGGAAAATCCAGACGGATAGACTCCGACGCCAGGATCATCCCATCACACAATGGCGCTTTATTAAATTCGAAATCAGCTAACGACCTCATGCTTACCCCAGTAACGGTATTTTTGTGGTGGCGAGTTTAATGATGATGTACAGCACCACCAGCGCCAGCGGAAAAGCGATTAATCGCGCCTGCTGACTGCGCGCCCGACGATAATCGAGCGCAATAAAACCCAAAACGATGTAAATGATAACCCCAAACAGCTTTTCAGTCAGCCATGTCCCGTGCTCAGTGAATGGCAGGACGTGCGCTTTAACCATTAACGCTACGCCGCTGAGTAATAAAACGGTATCGACAACCGGCGGCACGATGCGCGTCCAGCGCGCGCAGGCAAGGCGCGAGTCGGTGTAACGCCACCAAAATCGCAGCGTCAGCAAACCAACCGAAAGCGCAATGCTGATGAGATGGACGTTGAGTAACACACCGAAGGTACTCATGATGGGATGCGTCCAAGCGTAATTCGCTCGTTGCCGCCATAGTCACGACAGGTTTCAACCGCCAGGTAACCTGCACGAGTAAAAGCGTCACGGACGGCCTCGCCCTGTTGCCAACCATGTTCCAACAACAGATAGCCGCCGGGCGTTAATACGCGCTGAGACTGGTCAATGATATGCACGATATCCGCCAGCCCCTGATCGCTCGCCACCAGTGCCGACAGCGGTTCAAAGCGAACGTCGCCTTGTGCCAGGTGCGGATCCTGCTCGTCGATATACGGCGGATTGCTGACAATCATGTCAAACTGCTGTCCCTGCAATGCGCTGAACCAGTTGCTTTGCAGCACGCAAACATTGTCGATGCCCAGTTGCTGCTTGTTGCGAATAGCCAGTGCCACGGCATCAGGCATGCGGTCTACAGCAGTCACTGCACAATCCGGACGCTCGGTTGCCAGCGCCAGCGCAATGGCACCCGTGCCGGTTCCTAAATCAAGAATACGACACGCTGAGGCCGGCAGGCGAGCCAGCGCCTGCTCCACCAGACACTCGGTATCCGGACGCGGAATAAGCGTGGCTGGAGACACAAATAGCGGCAGCGACCAGAACTCACGCACGCCGGTTAAGTGCGCCACCGGCTCTCCCCGCTGACGCCGCTCCAGTAACGTATCAAGCTGTTGACGCTGCGCCTCGGTTAACTCCGTTTCGCCGAAAGCCAGAATAAAGGTGCGCCCTTTGCCAGTAACAAACTCGAGTAAAATCTCGGCGTCACGGCGCGGGCTTTCGCTTGCCTGTAATTGGCTAATTGCTTCACGCAGCCAGTGCTGATAATCCATTAATCCTGCTCGGACAACGCCGCCAGTTGGTCGGCCTGGTATTCCTGGACAATCGGCTCAATGAGCATATCCAGTTTGCCTTCCATCGCTTCATCCAGACGGTAGAGCGTCAGGTTAATGCGGTGATCGGTCACACGACCCTGCGGGAAGTTATAGGTACGGTTACGATCGCTGCGATCGCCACTGCCCAACAGGTTACGACGTTCAGAGGCTTCCGCCTGTTGACGTCTTGCCACTTCGGCGGCACGAATTCGCGCCCCCAGCACCGACATCGCTTTGGCTTTGTTTTTATGCTGTGAACGTTCGTCCTGGCATTCCACCACGATACCGGTCGGTAAGTGGGTAATACGGATTGCGGAGTCGGTGGTGTTAACGTGCTGACCGCCCGCGCCTGATGAACGGAAGGTGTCAATACGCAGATCGGCCGGGTTGATGTCCGGCAGTTCGGCATCCGGCAGTTCCGGCATAACCGCGACCGTACAGGCAGAGGTATGAATACGCCCCTGCGATTCCGTCGCAGGTACGCGCTGCACGCGATGGCCGCCAGACTCAAACTTCAGTCGCCCGTAAACGCCTTCGCCGCTAATCTTGGCAATGACTTCTTTAAACCCGCCATGTTCGCCTTCGCTGGCGCTCATGATCTCAACCCGCCAGCGACGCGATTCAGCGTAGCGGCTGTACATGCGGAACAGATCGCCGGCAAACAGCGCCGCTTCATCACCACCGGTTCCCGCGCGCACTTCGAGGAAGGCGTTACGTTCGTCATCGGGATCTTTAGGTAATAGCAGGACCTGCAGATGCTGTTCCAGCTGCTCACATTTCTCTTTTGCTTCGCGCAGTTCATCCTGCGCCATTTCACGCATTTCAGGATCGTCGAGCATCATCTGAGCCGTCTCGATATCTTCCTGAACCTGTTGCCAGTCCGTAAAACAGCGAGATACATCGCTTAATTGCGCATATTCGCGCGACAGCGCACGAAAGCGATCCTGGTCTGCGATAGTCCCCGCATCACCGAGCAGCGCCTGAACTTCTTCATGGCGTTCATGCAGGGCTTCCAGTTTGGCAACGATAGAAGGCTTCATAGGCGTAAATGCACCCTGTAAAAAATAAGATTGGTGTGCTGCTACTCCAGCCCGAGGCTGTCGCGCAGAATATTCAGGCGTTCACTATCCCCGTCACGGGCGGCCTGTTGAAGTGATTTGGTTGGTGCATGAATCAGGCGATTGGTCAGTTTCCAGGCCAGATCCTGCATAATGGCTTGCGCATCACCGCCCTGTTGAAGAGCGGCCAACGCTTTGGCGGTCAGTTCATCACGGATCTGTTCTGACTGACTGCGATACTCGCGGATAGTGTCGCTTGCGCCCTGGGCGCGTAGCCAGGCCATAAACTCGCTGGCTTCCTGCTCCACTATCGTTTCGGCTTCCACCGCCGCCGCTTTGCGCTGGGCCAGGTTATGCGAAATAATGCTTTGCAGGTCATCAACGCTGTACAGATAGGCGTTAGACAATTTACCCACTTCCGGCTCGACATCGCGCGGTACGGCGATATCCACCAGCAACATAGGCTGATTGCGGCGGTTTTTAAGCGCACGTTCCACCATTCCTTTGCCGATAATCGGCAGCGGACTGGCGGTAGAACTGATAATGATATCGGCATCCTGTAAACGCGCGTCTATATCACTCAGTGAAATCACCTCGGCGCCGACTTCATCCGCCAGCACCTGCGCACGCTCGCGAGTGCGGTTGGCGATGATCATCTTCTTGACTTTGTGCTCGCGCAGATGTCGCGCTACCAGCTCAATGGTTTCGCCCGCACCGACTAACAGCACGGTTACCGTGGAGAGTGATTCAAATATCTGCCGCGCCAGGGTACAGGCGGCAAACGCCACCGACACGGCGCTGGCGCCGATGTCAGTTTCTGTACGTACACGTTTTGCGACAGAGAATGATTTCTGGAACATGCGTTCCAGCGCACTGGCGTTCAGGTGACCTTTTTGCGAATCCGCAAACGCTTTTTTCACCTGCCCCAGAATTTGCGGTTCACCGAGCACCAGTGAATCCAGACCGCTGGCAACACGCATCAAATGACTGACTGCGTCGTTGTCCTGGTGCCAGTACAAGCTGTTGCGCAGATCTTCTTCATTGAGGTTATGGTATTCACACAGCCAGCGAACCAGCGCTTCTTGCAGGTTATCCTGCTCTTCAACGCTGAGATACAGCTCCGTGCGGTTACACGTCGACAGCACTACCCCGCCCTGCACCATTGGCTGCGCGAGCAGGCTGTCCAGCGCCTGATCGAGCGTATCCGGCGAAAACGTTACGCGTTCTCGCAGCGATACAGGTGCCGTTTTATGGTTAATACCAAGCGCTAAAAGGGTCATGTGTGCGGGAATAGTACCAGCGTTGATAAGGTTAGACTGGGTGCATCATACAGGATGCGTGCGGTCAATAAAAGAGACTGACCCCTTTTGGAGTAATAGCTTAGTGCACAAATTTAAGCGATTTAAGATAACTTGAACGTAGACGATGTCTGATGGCGGCGCTAGCATTAAGAGTTATAACTGCAACGTATTTCAAGGATTTGTCATCATTATGACCCTGCCTGATTTTCGCCTGATTCGCCTGCTGCCGCTGGCGGCCCTGGTTCTTACTGCGTGTACGCTCAACGCGCCTAAAGGTCCCGGTAAAAGCCCCGATTCTCCGCAGTGGCGCCAGCACCAACAGGAAGTTCGCGCCCTGAACCAGTATCAGACGCGTGGTGCGTTTGCCTATATTTCCGATCAACAGAAAGTGTATGCCCGCTTTTTCTGGCAGCAAACCGGTCAGGATCGCTATCGTCTCCTGCTGACCAACCCACTGGGCAGCACGGAACTGGAACTTAATGCGCAGCCTGGCAACGTCGAACTGGTCGATAACAAAGGCAAGCATTACACCGCCGACGACGCTGAAGAGATGATTGGCAAACTGACCGGCATGCCTATCCCATTAAACAGCTTGCGCCAATGGATCCTTGGTCTGCCAGGTGACGCCACCGATTATAAGCTCGACGACCAATATCGTCTGAGTGAAGTGAACTACAGCAAAGACGGTAAAAACTGGAAAGTGGTCTATAGCGCCTACGACAGCAAAACCCAGCCTGCGATGCCAGCAAACATGGAGCTGTCCGACGGTTCCCAGCGTATTAAGCTGAAAATGGATAACTGGATTGTGAAATGATGACCCATTGGCCCTCTCCGGCAAAACTGAATTTGTTTTTATACATCACCGGACAGCGTGCGGACGGTTACCACACGCTGCAGACCTTATTTCAGTTTCTTGATTATGGCGACACGATAGATATTACACCGCGTAGCGACGGCGAAATTCACCTGTTAACCCCAGTGGAAGGCGTTGCGCATGAAGACAATCTGATCGTCCGTGCGGCACGTTCGCTGATGAAAGCGGCATCTGAAAGCAATCGCCTTCCCAAAGGGAGTGGTGCGGACATCAGTATCGACAAACGCCTGCCGATGGGCGGCGGTCTTGGCGGAGGTTCGTCTAATGCGGCAACCGTTCTGGTGGCGTTGAATCATCTCTGGCAGTGCGGACTTTCGGTTGATGAACTGGCGGCACTCGGCTTAACGCTGGGGGCGGATGTTCCCGTATTCGTGCGCGGCCATGCGGCCTTTGCCGAAGGTGTTGGCGAAATTCTGACGCCGGTCGAGCCTGAGGAAAAGTGGTATCTGGTTGCACATCCGGGAGTCAGTATTCCGACACCGGTGATTTTTAACGATCCCGACCTCCCCCGCAACACGCCAAAAAGGTCAATAAAAACGTTACTAAAATGTGAATTCGGCAATGATTGCGAGGTTATCGCAAGAAAACGTTTTCGCGAGGTTGATGCGGCGCTTTCCTGGCTGTTAGAATACGCGCCGTCGCGCCTGACTGGTACAGGGGCTTGTGTCTTTGCTGAATTTGACACTGAGTCTCGTGCTCGCCAGGTGCTTGAGCAAGCCCCGGAATGGCTCAAAGGCTTTGTGGCGAAAGGCGTCAACCTCTCCCCATTGCACAGAGCGTTACTCTAAATCCTTCGGGTTTCAGGAAAATGGCGAAACGACGAATCGCCAGGTGCATACAACTTCAGTATGTAACTGGTGTGAGGAATTGATGCCAGCGCAAATGAAACGCGAAAGATAAAGAGTAAGCCGGGCAAGCTGAGTTGCGGTGACAACGTCACCCTGTTCCAGACGTTGCATCGCGCTCTTTAATACACCGCATGGAGAGGATACTGCCTGGCCCGCACAGTTTTCGGCAGATTCTTTCCACCAATGGACGCATGCCTGAGGTTCTTCTCGTGCCTGATATGAAGCTTTTTGCTGGTAACGCCACCCCGGAACTAGCACAACGTATTGCCAACCGCCTGTACACTTCACTCGGCGACGCCGCTGTAGGTCGCTTTAGCGACGGCGAAGTCAGCGTACAAATTAATGAAAATGTACGCGGTGGTGATATTTTCATCATCCAGTCCACTTGTGCCCCTACTAACGACAACCTGATGGAATTGGTCGTTATGGTTGATGCGCTGCGCCGTGCTTCCGCAGGCCGTATCACCGCCGTTATTCCTTACTTCGGCTATGCACGTCAGGATCGTCGCGTACGTTCCGCTCGTGTACCGATTACCGCTAAAGTCGTCGCTGATTTCCTGTCCAGCGTTGGCGTTGACCGCGTCCTCACCGTTGACCTGCATGCTGAACAGATCCAGGGCTTCTTTGACGTACCGGTTGATAACGTATTCGGTAGCCCGATCCTGTTAGAAGACATGCTGCAGCTGAACCTGGATAACCCGATTGTGGTTTCTCCGGATATCGGTGGCGTCGTGCGTGCCCGCGCTATCGCTAAACTGCTGAACGATACCGACATGGCTATCATTGACAAACGTCGCCCGCGTGCGAACGTTTCTCAGGTGATGCACATTATTGGTGACGTTGCAGGTCGTGACTGTGTTCTGGTTGATGACATGATCGATACCGGCGGTACGCTGTGCAAAGCAGCAGAAGCACTGAAAGAACGTGGTGCTAAACGCGTATTTGCTTACGCTACTCACCCGATCTTCTCAGGTAATGCGGCAAACAACCTGCGCAACTCAGTGATTGATGAAGTCGTTGTCTGTGACACTATTCCACTGACTGACGAAATCAAAGCACTGCCAAACGTGCGTACATTGACCCTGTCGGGTATGCTGGCCGAAGCGATTCGTCGTATCAGCAACGAAGAATCCATCTCTGCTATGTTCGAGCATTAATCGAGCCCGGCTCAAAAACCCGCTGCGGCGGGTTTTTTTATCTGCAATACTTATTTGTATGACTTATGCCTCCTTCACCTGCCATTTAGTTGACAGATGATGCGCTCATGGATGAAACATTATTGTGAACAGATTATTTTCCTCACATGTGATGCCTTTCCGCGCCCTCATCGACGCTTGTTGGAAAGAAAAATATACTGCCTCTCGCTTTACCCGTGACCTGATCGCCGGGATAACCGTTGGGATCATCGCCATTCCGCTGGCAATGGCTCTGGCAATAGGCAGTGGCGTTGCGCCGCAGTACGGCCTGTATACCTCAGCCGTCGCTGGGATTGTTATCGCCCTTACCGGCGGTTCACGCTTTAGCGTATCTGGCCCAACCGCCGCCTTCGTGGTCATTCTGTATCCGGTGTCGCAACAGTTTGGGCTGGCAGGCCTGCTGGTTGCCACGCTCATGTCCGGGATATTCCTGATCCTTTTCGGCCTCGCTCGTTTTGGCCGTCTGATCGAATATATCCCCGTGTCGGTAACGTTAGGTTTTACATCGGGTATTGGTATCACCATCGGTACCATGCAGATTAAAGATTTTCTTGGCCTGCAGATGGCCCATGTCCCGGAGCACTATCTGCAGAAGGTTGGCGCGCTGTTTATGGCCTTGCCAACCATTAACTTCGGTGATGCCGCCATTGGCGTAGTGACGCTAGGGATCCTGATTTTCTGGCCGCGCCTGGGGATCCGACTGCCGGGCCACCTTCCCGCGCTGCTGGCTGGCTGTGCGGTAATGGGTATCGTGAACCTGACCGACGGCCATGTCGCCACCATTGGTTCGCAGTTCCACTACATTCTGGCTGACGGCTCACAGGGTAACGGTATCCCACAACTGCTGCCGCAGTTGGTCCTGCCGTGGAATATGCCGGAATCAAACTTTACCCTGAGCTGGAGCTCGTTACAGGCGCTGTTACCGGCAGCCTTCTCGATGGCGATGCTGGGGGCAATTGAATCTCTGCTGTGCGCCGTCGTACTCGATGGGATGACCGGCACCAAGCATAAAGCTAACAGCGAGTTGATTGGCCAGGGGCTGGGTAATATCGTGGCACCGTTCTTTGGCGGTATCACCGCAACAGCAGCAATTGCCCGCTCTGCGGCAAACGTCCGCGCTGGGGCGACCTCGCCAATCTCTGCGGTTATCCACGCGATTCTGGTGATCCTCGCCCTGCTGGTACTTGCACCGCTGCTTTCCTGGTTACCGCTTTCCGCCATGGCCGCCCTACTGCTGATGGTGGCATGGAACATGAGTGAAGCGCATAAAGTGGTGGATTTGCTGCGTCATGCGCCGAAAGACGACATCATTGTCATGCTGATGTGTATGTCGCTGACGGTGCTGTTCGACATGGTTATTGCCATCAGCGTCGGTATTGTTCTCGCTTCTCTGCTGTTTATGCGTCGTATTGCGCGCATGACGCGTCTGGCGCCGGTCAACGTAGACGTACCGGACGATGTGCTGGTGCTGCGCGTTATTGGTCCGCTGTTCTTTGCCGCGGCGGAAGGATTATTTACCGATCTCGAGTCGCGTATTGAAGGTAAACGCATTGTAGTCTTGAAGTGGGACGCGGTCCCGGTACTGGATGCCGGTGGTCTGGACGCCTTCCAGCGCTTTGTAAAACGTCTGCCGGAAGGTTGTGAATTACGCATCAGTAATCTGGAATTCCAGCCGCTACGTACCATGGCGCGCGCGGGTATTCAGCCGATTGCCGGGCGTCTGACGTTCTTCCCGAATAAAGATGCTGCGCTAGCAGATATCCGCTAACGTGTAGCCCGGCCAGGCGAAACGCCGCCGGATTACAAATGACAGACAAAAAAATGGCTCCCGTACGTGGGAGCCATTTTTATAACAAGCTTATTGCTTACGCGTTCAGCAGTTGCTCAGCCGTTGCCTTCACGCTTGCCAGCAGGACTTTGACATCCTCCAGACATACCGTCGGATTGAGCAGCGTTAGCTTCAGGCAGGTGACACCATCGGCTTCGGTCACGCCGACGTTGGCGCTACCAGAAGCCAGCAGAACGTCGCCAATACGCTGGTTCAGCAGCGCGACAAATGCCACGTCGTCACTTTGCGGGCGGAAGCGGAACAGCACGCTTGCCAGCTGTGGTTCCATCACCAGTTCAAGATGCGGCTGGGTTTTGACAAACTCAGCAACATCACGCGCCAGCGTCACACCGTTATCAATGATCTCGGCATACTGCTTTTTGCCCAGCGCTTCGAGGCCCATCCACAGCTTAAGCGCATCGAAACGACGCGTGGTCTGCAGCGACTTCGATACCAGGTTTGGTACGCCAGCCTCTTCATCGAAATCAGAGTTCAGATACGCCGCCTGGTAACGCATCAGCTCGTAGTGGCGCGCATCTTTTAACAGGAACGCACCGCAGCTGATGGTCTGGAAGAACTGCTTGTGGAAATCCAGCGTCACGGAATCGGCCAGCTCAAGGCCGTTCAGGAAGTCACGGTACTTCTCAGAAAGCAGTAACGCCCCGCCCCATGCTGCATCCACGTGCATCCAGATCTGATGTTCTGCCGCCAGCGCTGCAATATCCGCTAACGGATCGATTGCGCCCGCATCGGTAGTACCGGCAGTGGCGACAATTGCCATCACCTGCTCGCCGTTGGCTTTCGCCTGGGCCAGCTTGTCTTTCAGGTCAGTCAGATCCATGCGTGAAAACGCATCGGTCTTCACCTGGGTGACGGAACGGTAGCCCAGCCCCATCAGCGCCATGTTCTTCTGCACAGAGAAGTGCGCGCTTTCAGAGCAGAACACTTTGATTTTACTCAAATCACCGATCAGACCCTCCTGCTGAATGGAGTGCCCCTGGCGAGCGAAGAAAGCATCACGCGCCAGCATCAGGCCCATCAGGTTACTCTGTGTACCGCCGCTGGTGAATACGCCCGCATCGCCTGCCGGGTACCCAACCTGCTCACGCAACCACTCGATCAGCTTGATCTCTATGATGGTGGCCGACGGGCTCTGGTCCCAGGAGTCCATACTCTGGTTGGTGGCGTTGATCAGCACTTCCGCCGCCTGGCTTATTACCAGGCTCGGACAGTGCAGATGCGCCACGCACTGCGCATGGTGAACCAACAAGCTGTCTTTGAGAAAGTATTCAACCGCACGCTCAATAGCGGCCTGGTTGCCCAGGCCCTGAGACGTAAAATTCAGGTTGATACGTTCACGCAGTTGCTCAACGGTTTTACCCTTATACATCTCAGGCTGCTTCAACCATTCAACGACCGCTTGCGTACTCTGCTCGATAGCGTCCTGATAAGCTGCAATGCTTTGCGCCGAGCCGGACAGAATCGGGTTTACGTCTGACATTCGATCCAACTCCGTTTAAACCGGCTTCACGCCAGCGCCCAGCAGGGCGTTTTCGAATTTATCGAGGAAGATTTCCAGCTCAGCGTTGGTGATCAGCAGTGACGGCAACAGGCGCAGCACGCAACCATTGCGGCCACCACGCTCCAGAATCAGCCCATTTTCGAAGCATTTTTTCTGCAGCAACGCGGACAGCTCGCCATCGGCCGGGTAGCAGCCCATGTGATCCTGCGCTTCGTTCGGCTTCACGATTTCCAGACCGATCATCAGACCCAGACCGCGCACCTGGCCGATAACCGGGTAGCGTTTCTGCAGGTCAGCCAGTTTGCCTTTCAGCCACTCGCCCTGGGCAGCAACTTTATCGGCAATCTTGTCGTCTTTGAGGATCTTCAGCGTTGTCAGACCGGTCGCCATCGCCAGCTGGTTGCCGCGGAAGGTGCCAGTGTGGTGGCCCGGAGCCCACGCATCGAACTGCTTTTTAATGCCCAGCACCGCCAGTGGCAGACCGCCGCCAACCGCTTTGGACATCACAATGATATCTGGCTCAATACCGGCGTGTTCGAAGGCGAACAGTTTACCGGTACGTGCAAAGCCCGCCTGAACTTCATCGATGATCAGCAGAATGCCGTGCTCCTGCGTCACTTTACGAATGCGCTGCAGCCACTCGACCGGAGCCGGGTTCACGCCACCTTCACCCTGCACCGCTTCGAGGATCACGGCAGCCGGTTTACGCACGCCGCTTTCAACGTCGTTGATCAGGTTTTCGAAGTAGTAGGTTAATGCTTTGACGCCAGCGTCGCCGCCGATACCCAGCGGGCAACGGTACTGATGCGGATACGGCATAAACTGCACTTCCGCCATCATGTTGCTGACCGCTTCTTTCGGCGACAGGTTGCCGGTCACGGACAGCGCGCCGTGGGTCATCCCATGGTAGCCACCGGAGAAGCTGATGATACTGGAACGACCGGTAACTTTCTTCGCCAGCTTCAGCGCGGCTTCAACGGCATCGGCACCGGACGGCCCGGTAAACTGCAGGCAATATTCTTTGCCCTGACCCGGTAATAAAGAAAGTAAATATGATGAGAATTCATCTTTTAACGGCGTGGTAAGGTCAAGCGTATGTAACGGTAAGCCGCTTGTGATGACACTTTGAATGCTCTGCAGCACTTCAGGATGGTTATGACCAAGCGCCAGGGTTCCGGCACCTGCCAGGCAATCAAGATATTGATTATTTTCTACATCAGTAATCCAGACGCCCTGCGCTTTAGCGATCGCTAATGGCAGTTTACGTGGATAGCTGCGGACATTAGATTCAAACTCAGCCTGTCTTGCTAAAAAGGTATCATTGCTCTGTGGTAATGAATTAGCACTTAAAGTATCAATACGGACTTTATCCGTCATCATATCACTCCTACAACCAGGTATAGATTAACACCTGATTGAATAAATGGTTATAAGGATTACCTGTAAAAAAGCGCGGCTAATATATGTTGTTTTAGCTTAGGACTCAATCATTTATTTTTCGGCATTAAAAATAACAACTTTCCCCTTAAAATTCAAAGCGTAATAACCATTTGCCATTACTAAATCCTAAAGAAATATATCTATTTAATTAACAATGTTGTAGCTAATTGCAACGCAGACAATCTAATAAAAACCATGAGATTTTCGTGTTTTTATTATTTTTTTACACGTTTTTACCATTAATGATGCTCGCGATATCTTGTGATGACATGATTTTTCACTTATTTGTCGATAAATCGAATAAAAAAGTCGATCCCTAAATATAAATCACTTAGTATGGCGCGCTTATTTACAGGCTATGTAGATAAAATTAATGCGCAGCACCCGATAACGCGTACAGGCGACACGCGTTATCGACAACAGGTATTCCCTGGGTTGTCAGCAGAAATGTTCGCGGGCGGACATTTCGTAAGGCGAACTTCGTTCCCTTATGCCGAGAATGAAAATTTTCTAGCCATACTTTTATGGCGCCCTGATATGAGATTGTTATGACTCGCATTTATCCACCATCCGTCGTTGCCAAATTTGGCGGCACCAGCGTCGCTGATTTTGATGCGATGAATCGAAGCGCCAGCATTGTCCTTGCTGATCAAGATGTCCGTTTAGTCGTTTTGTCTGCTTCAGCAGGCGTGACAAACTTACTGGTTGAGCTTTCTGAAGGTCTGGAAATACATCAACAATTAGATAAGATTGAGACTTTACGCGCCATTCAATACAACATTATTTCCCGCCTGAAGCAGCCGTCCGTTATCAGCACGGAAATCGATAATCTTCTCAACAACATACGTCGTCTTGCACAAACGGCGATGGTTTCGCCGTCTGATGCGTTAAGCGATGAATTAGTCAGCCATGGCGAGCTGATGTCCTCGCTACTTTTTACTGAAGTCTTACGTGAACGGCATGCCGAGGCTGGGTGGTTTGACGCCCGTAGTGTGATGCGTACTAACTCGAACTTCGGCTGTGCCGAACCCGAGCTTGGCACACTGCACCACCAGGTGGAGACTCACCTGCGCCCTCGTCTTGAGCAAGCGATTATGGTGACTCAGGGATTTATCGGGCGTGATGCCGCAGGACACACCACAACGCTTGGACGCGGCGGTAGTGATTACACGGCTACGCTTCTCGGTGAGGCGCTTCACGCCGCACGCGTTGACATCTGGACCGACGTCGCAGGGATCTACACCACCGACCCACGCATTGCGCCGCGGGCCAAACGAATCGACCATATCTCATTTTCCGAGGCCAGCGATATGGCCGCCTACGGTGCGAAGGTCCTCCACCCGGCGACACTGCTCCCGGCAATGCGTAAAAGCATTCCGGTCTTTGTTGGCTCAAGTAAGGATACTGCCGCCGGAGGTACGCTGGTGCACAACACCACCGATAATCCACCTCGCTATCGTGCGCTCGCAGTTCGTCGTAAACAGACGCTGTTGCGGTTACACAGTCTGGAGAAGCAACCTTCCTGTTCTTTCCTGGCGCAGTCCTTCGCCATTTTAGCTCGCCATGCGGTCGCGGTGGATTTGGTTACAACCTCAGAGAATAGTATTGCGCTGGCGCTGGACGCCACTCATGCAACCTCAGGTGAAGACCATGTGCTGACCACCGCATTGTTTACCGCCTTGTCCTCCCACTGTCGTGTGGAAGTGGAAACCGGACTGGCGTTGGTCACTTTGGTGGGGAATCAACTCACACAGGCTGCGGGAGTTTGCAAAGACGTTTTTGCCTGGCTTGAAGAGCATACGGTACGAATGATTTGCCATGGGGCGTCAAACGACAACCTGAGCATCCTGTTACCGGCTGACAATGCAGACAGCGCGATCAAAGCGTTACATTATCGGTTATTCGAATAACGTTTCTTTGTAGTATGCCACCAAAGGTAGAAGTCGTTTAATCCACTACTGACGAACAAGCAGAGCCCTGGTTTTTAAACCAGGACTTTGTGTTCAAACAACCGCACTCCGAGTTGGGAGAGCTATTTAGTTATGCCGATGATTGGTATCACCGCGACGGCAGCGTTTGTCATAGTGGCGCACCCACCAGTAACGATCGCTGATTTGTTCGTGCCCCCCCACTCTGGCACCCGCCAACCAGAGGACACCACCAACAAAAATACTGAGCACGGCACCATGTGCGAAAAACTGTGGCAGATTAAATTGCGGCAGTTGGTTTAAAATAGAGTAACCAACACCACCCACCATCACCACCAACCCTAAAGCCATGAGCACGTTACCGAGTAACGAAGCGTTTTTGCGTTTCATGTGTCACCTCCGGAACTTTGGGTTGTTACAGGGAATACCCCTAATCCTTATGTGTAAAGTATAGACAACACTGCCGTTCGCAAGTGCGGGAGCGATCACAATTACAAACACTCATGCAACAAAACTTTACAAATAAGCCACTGAACATACTCATTTTCTAATAGTCCATTCGTGCAATTATTCAGCTTTTGGCGATAAGCACGCAGTTTTTTGTCAACAGCAGCGTCAGACAGTAAACTACACGTCGTTTATCGAAACACTCAGGACAAAACACGTGGCGATTAAATTGATTGTCGGCCTGGCGAACCCCGGCGCAGAGTATGCGGCAACGCGACACAATGCAGGCGCATGGTATGTCGATCTGCTGGCAGAAAGATTACGCGCTCCCCTGCGCGATGAGCCGAAATTCTTCGGCTACACCTCCAGAGTTACGCTTGAAGGTGAAGACGTCCGTCTGCTGGTGCCAACCACATTTATGAATCTGAGCGGCAAGGCTGTCGGTGCGATGGCCAGTTTTTATCGTATTAACCCCGATGAAATTTTGGTCGCACACGATGAGTTAGACCTGCCCCCTGGCGTGGCCAAATTTAAGCTTGGCGGCGGTCATGGCGGACATAATGGCCTGAAAGACATCATCAGCAAGTTAGGTAATAACCCCAACTTTCATCGTTTACGCGTTGGAATTGGCCATCCGGGCGATAAAAACAAAGTTGTCGGATTTGTTTTAGGCAAACCGCCTGTTTCAGAACAGAAGTTAATTGATGAAGCAATTGACGAAGCGGCACGTTGTACCGAGATTTTGTTCAAAGACGGCCTGACCAAAGCGACGAGCCGGTTACACACCTTTAAAGCGCAATAAGCAGCGATGTGCGGCATTTTTCTCGCGTGCTGTGTATAATAGGCAAAGTTATTTACATTTCTACAATCTGTTTTCCATAACAGGTTGAATATCAAAAGATTAAGGTGATTTAAACATGGGATTCAAATGCGGTATCGTCGGTTTGCCAAACGTAGGCAAATCCACCCTGTTCAACGCGCTCACAAAAGCGGGTATTGAAGCGGCAAACTTCCCGTTCTGTACTATCGAGCCGAACACCGGTGTTGTCCCGATGCCCGATCCGCGTCTGGATCAGCTGGCCGAAATCGTCAAACCGCAGCGTATCCTGCCAACAACGATGGAATTCGTCGACATCGCCGGTCTGGTAAAAGGTGCGTCCAAAGGTGAAGGTCTGGGTAACCAATTCCTGACCAACATCCGTGAAACCGAAGCTATCGGCCACGTGGTGCGTTGCTTTGAAAACGACAACATCATCCACGTTAATAACAAAGTGGATCCGGCTGACGACATTGAAGTTATCAATACCGAGCTGGCGTTGTCTGACCTCGATACCTGTGAGCGCGCTATCCATCGCGTGCAGAAGAAGGCCAAAGGCGGCGACAAAGACGCTAAAGCAGAGCTGGCTGCGCTGGAAAAATGCCTGCCACAGCTGGAAAACGCTGGCATGCTGCGCGCGCTGAAAACGCTGACTGACGAAGACAAAGCGGCCATCAAATACCTGAGCTTCCTGACGCTGAAGCCAACAATGTACATCGCCAACGTCAACGAAGACGGTTTTGAAAACAACCCATACCTAGATAAAGTGCGCGAAATCGCGGCTGCCGAAGGTTCTGTTGTGGTTGCCGTTTGCGCTGCCGTTGAAGCTGACATCGCTGAACTCGATGATGCTGACCGTGAAGAATTCATGGCTGAAATGGGTCTGGAAGAGCCGGGCCTGAACCGCGTTATCCGTGCTGGCTACGAATTGCTGAACCTGCAGACCTACTTCACTGCTGGCGTGAAAGAAGTCCGTGCCTGGACCATTCCTGTCGGTGCCACGGCTCCACAGGCGGCCGGTAAAATCCATACCGACTTCGAGAAAGGCTTTATCCGCGCACAAACCATCGCGTTTGAAGATTTCATCACCTATAAAGGTGAGCAAGGTGCGAAAGAAGCTGGGAAAATGCGTGCCGAAGGTAAGGACTATATCGTCAAAGATGGCGATATCATGAACTTCCTGTTCAACGTCTAAATAAGTTTTGTTGTCTCATGAGGTTTGACTGAATCTCATGACAACGGTAAAACTCTATAAAATCCACGCAATTGCGTGGATTTTTCATTTCATAGCATCTCAGAGGCTCCCGCTGCTGCGCATCTGAAAGTTGGCACCAAACACGATGACCAAAAAGGCTGAGCTATTTTGGCAAAACAGCAGTAGCCACGTGAGCGTACTCATATTGAGGCGCGCGGAAGCCAGGGGCTGTCTACCCGCACTGTATCCCGGTGATCGAGCCCCTGGATAAGATGCAGCGCGCTAAGACGACCGATTTCATAGTGCGGCAGCTGTACCGTTGATAGCGGCGGCAAAAATAGCTCGCCGGTGCCCACCATATTGTCATAGCCCAGCACAGCGACGTCCTGCGGAATGCGCAGCCCTCGCCCCAGCAAGAGCTGGTAGATAACAAAAGCCACGCGGTCGTTACCGCACACCACCGCATCGAACATCGGGCACGCGCCTCTCAGGTAATGCCCGGCAATCTCCGCCGCATCAATATGGTGGCGCTCGCCCGGCGGAAGATAGTGGTGGAACATTGCATCAGGGTCGACACCCGCTTCACGACAAGCCCTCTCCATTCCCGCCCGACGGCGATCGGTCGCCACAATTCCTTTCGGCAGGTGGATGCACAGCAGTCGGCGATAGCCTGCGGCCAACAGCGCTTTCACGCCAAGATATTGCCCTTGTTCATCATCGGGAATATAGGTGGGGAAAGGGCCGCTTGTGCTTTCGCAGTTCGCCAGCACGCAGCGATACTTATGCAGCTTTTCCGGTACCGGTACCTGGCGCAGTCCCATCGCGGTGTAGATAATACCGTCCGGGCGATGTGCCAACAGCAGATCAACCATTTTCTCTGGCTTGTCATTGCTGAACATATTCACCACAAAGCTATTCCAACCGTGCGCCCGCGCGGTCTCTTCGATAGAGAGCGTTATCTCCACGGAAAATGGCGTAGTCATGGTGTCCAGCGCCAGCACCCCAATCGTGTTAGCAGTGGTTTTCGCGCCACGAATTTTTTTAGCGGAGAGATCGGAGACATACCCCAGCGCATCTACCGCTTCCATCACCTTTTTATAGGTTTCAGGCCGTAGTCGTTCGGGCTCGTTAATCGCCCGCGATACGGTCATTAACGAGACGTTAGCCCGCTGCGCCACATCCTTTAAAGATGCCATACCCTCTCCTTCGCCGATGTTCACTTTGCCGGGGTCTGAAAATGCGATCTCGATAACACCCGCAAAATGTTAACGTTAACTTTTGTGATTAACATCGATATTACCATCAAATCTGCGAGAAAACCGAGAATGTTAACGTTATCTTTTGATCAATTCACTTACAGGGACAAGCAAATGACGTCACTACTTTCCAAAGCCAACGAAGCCTTAAGCCAGCAGAAAGACCTTGTAAACCCGCGCTGGTATCCACGCTATCACCTGGCGCCACCGGCGGGTTGGATGAATGATCCCAACGGTCTGTCCTGGTTCGATGGTTACTACCATGCGTTCTATCAGCACTATCCGTGGCAGCCGGTCTGGGGACCAATGCACTGGGGCCATGCGCGCAGCCTCGATATGGTGAACTGGGAGCACTTGCCCATCGCACTGGCACCAGAAGGGCCGGAAGATAAAGACGGCTGTTTTTCCGGTTCAGCGGTGGTTGAAGGCAATAAGCTGGCCCTGATCTACACCGGACACAAGTTTGACGGCGAGGCGAATGAGGAAAACCTGTATCAGGTACAGTGCCTGGCCACCAGCACCGACGGGATTCACTTTGAACGCCAGGGCATGATTCTGGATACCCCGCGAGGCGTACACCATTTTCGCGATCCGAAAGTCTGGCAAGAGGGAGACAGCTGGTACATGGTGGTGGGCGCCCGGGTCGATGACGTGGGCGAAGTGCAGCTCTATCGCTCGCAGGATCTACAGCACTGGCAGTTTGCCAGCACGCTCGGCAGGGCCGATGACGGCATGGGCTACATGTGGGAGTGCCCGGACCTCTTCCCACTCAACGATAAGCTCGTCTTCATGTTCTCGCCTCAGGGCATCGCCGCAGACGGATACGATTGCCGTAACCTGTTCCAGAGCGGTTATATGGTCGGCGAATGGCAGGATAATCTCCATTTTCACGTCACCCACGCCTTCCAGGAGATGGATCACGGGCATGATTTTTACGCCCCCCAGTCATTTACCACCCCGGATGGGCGCCGCATCGTGATTGGCTGGCTGTCGATGTGGGAATCGCCAATGCCAGAACAAGCCGACGGCTGGGCGGGCATGCTTACCCTCCCCCGCGAGGTGACGCTCGATACCGATCAGCGGCTGCGTATGAACCCAATTAAAGAACTGGAATCATTGCGCGGTCCGCTCCATGTCTGGCCAGTTAGCGAACTGCACAATCGCACCCTGATGGTAGAGGAGCAGGCGCACGCTATTGAAGTCGAACTGAGCCTCGATATCGCCCGCAGCAGTGCTGAAGAATATGGTATCGCGCTGGGTGACGGGATGCGCATCTACGTCGATAGCCAGGCACAGCGTCTGGTGCTGGATCGTCGCTACCCGCAGCATGGTCTCTCTGGTTATCGCAGCGTGCCGCTGCCAGTTGGTGACCGGCTGGATCTGCGCTTATTTATCGACAGCTCCTCGGTAGAGGTATTTGTCAATCACGGTGAATATACCCTTAGCAGTCGTATTTATCCTGAACCGGACGATCGCCAGCTGACCTTATTCAGCCAGAACGGACACGCCATTTTTAATCAAGGGCAGGCCTGGCCGCTCAGCGCCAAATAAACACCCGTCTTACTGCTTTGGGGAAAAATAATGACTATCTGGACGCTCGGAGACGCCGTGGTGGATTTATTGCCGCGCGACAATATGCAGTTTGAAGCCTGTGCGGGAGGCGCTCCCTTCAATGTGGCAATCGGCGTCGCTCGCCTTGGCCGCGCCAGCGGTTTTATTGGCCGTGTGGGCAATGACACTTTTGGTCGCTTTCTGCATCAGACGCTGGAAACAGCGCAGGTGGATACAGGAAGTCTGGAGTTTGATGCACATCAGCACACCAGTACCGTACTGGTTTCACTGGCTCCCAACGGCGAGCGGCAGTTTGAGTTTTTGGTCAATCCGTCTGCCGATCAATTTCTCAGCCCGGCGAGTCTGCCCGACTTTGGTGCCGATATTCTGCACTTCTGCTCGCTGGCGCTGGTTGCCCCTGACTGCCGCGCCACCCTCGCCCAGGCAATGGCCGCATTGCGACAGACCGGCGGTACTCTGAGCTTTGACATCAATCTGCGTCCGCAGATGTGGAGCAACGAGATGCAGATGTTTGACCTTGTCAACGAGTTTGCCCGGCAGAGCGACATTCTGAAGATGTCAGAAGAAGAGCTGCTGTGGCTAACACAGACCAACTGTCTCAGTAGCGCCCGCGAACGTCTGGTTGATTTTCCTGCACGCCTGAAAATCGTCACCCGCGGTGCCGACGGCGCTATCGCTTTCTGGCAAAACAGCAGGCTAACTTTAAGCGGCTATAACGTCGAAAGTATCGATACCACTGGCGCCGGTGATGCCTTTATGGCCGGGTTGCTGGCGGCACTCGCCGAGGAAGGCTGGCCCACATCGACGTCAACGCTACTTCCACTTATCGAGCAGGCCAGCGCTTGTGGTGCTCTGGCGACCACCCGGCGTGGCGCGCTAAGCGCGTTTCCCGACAGCCAACACCTGAGCAGCTTTATTCAGTCACAACCATCGCTACGGAGAACGATTACCCCGTAATAAAGCGAACTCGTTACGTCGTATCAGAAAGACCTTACAATGACCTGATCTGGATTGGAAAAATCATGAAGATAAATATGCCGTTCAGTAATGACAAATATCGGTACTCATCCGGGTACCTGCTTTTTTTCTTTGCCGCCTGGTCGTTGTGGTGGTCTTTTTATGCGATATGGCTAAAAAATAAACTTGGCCTGTCCGGAACGGAGCTGGGAATGCTGTATGCCGTAAACCAGTTCTTTAGCATGCTGTTTATGCTGGTCTACGGTTTTCTGCAGGATAAGCTCGGCACCCGCAAACACCTTATCTGGTTGATGGGGATAGTCATCACGCTCAGCGGCCCGTTCCTGATTTATGTTTACGAACCGCTGCTGACCTCCAACTTCAAGCTTGGTATGGCGCTGGGAGCCATTTTCTTTGGCCTTGGCTACCTCGCGGGTTGTGGTCTGGTAGAAAGCTTCGTCGAAAAAGTGAGCCGCAAATTCAACTTTGAATTCGGTACCGCCCGCTTGTGGGGATCGCTTGGCTACGCCGCAGGGACATTTGTTGGTGGTATCTTCTTCAGCATCAACCCACACATTAACTTCTGGTGCGTATCGGTAATGGGGGTATTATTCCTGTTGATTAACGTGTTGTTCAAAACCAACTCATCCGCCCCATCTTCTGTAAAAACGCGCTCTCCTGAACCCGACGCGCTGACCCGAAATGATTTTCTCACTATCTTTAAAGATACGCAGTTCTGGTTTTTCGTCATCTTTGTCGTCGGTACCTGGTCGTTCTATAGCATCTACGATCAGCAGATGTTCCCGGTGTTTTACGCCAGCTTATTTGACGATCCTGAACTGGCACCACGCGTATACGGCTACCTCAACTCGGTACAGGTCTTTATGGAAGCCGTCGGTATGGCGCTGGTTCCATTCCTGATTAACCGCATCGGGCCTAAATCCGCATTGCTGCTGGGCGGCACAATCATGACCTGTCGAATCCTGGGTTCAGCACTGTTCACCGATATCTATATTATCTCCTTGATTAAAATGCTCCATGCGCTGGAAGTCCCACTGTTTGTTATTTCAGTGTTTAAATTCAGCGTAGCGAATTTTGATAAACGCCTGTCGTCAACGATATACCTTATTGGCTTCAATATCGCCAGTTCCATCGGCATCATCGTGCTGTCACTGCCTGTCGGTAAGTTGTTTGATAAAGTGGGCTATCAGGAAATCTTCCTGATTATGGCCAGCATTGTGGTAATAACGCTAATATTTGGCTACTTCTCGTTGAGCAAAAAGCATCATCAGCAGAAGATGGGAAATGAACTGGTGACAGAGTAGCGAAGTTTAAAATATACCGGACAGGGCCATTGGCCCTGTCGTATCCCCCAACAGTAAGTACGAACTGTCGATTTACTCAGGCATGTTCCAGCCAGTTACGGAATATTTTCGCTCGCAGTATTCCCTGAAAATCAATCAGCCCAGAACAACCAAGCTTCTTGATCAGATTCTGCCTGGCCTGGTAAATCGTTTTTAAATGTAGATTTAACAAGGCGGATATCTCAACAATAGTTCGCCCCTCCCCTAACTGCGTTAAAATATATTTATCTCGCGCAGTTAGAGAAATATTTAGTTCCGACTGATTGTCGTGTATACCGCCAGAACGAGTAATATCAATAATAAATTGTTTGAATGTGGCAACGCTAACATCTATTGGCAGTCTGTAAAGTGATAAATCATTGAGATATCTGTACAGATGACCATCAATCAGCAGTACCAGACGATGCGTACTCAGATCGTAATTTTGTCTTTTTACCGTGTTAAAGTGATTCGCGGTAAAGAACACCAGTCGCGCCTTATCATCTTCAAAAACGATATCTGCAAGAATATTCTTTAACCCTTGCCTGATAAAAATATCATCAATCCATAACTCTGCGTTTCCAGTGTATTCCTGAACGATGTTCATCATTATGGCCTCAATGAAAAATCACAATTGTTCTAGAGAAGGTGCTATGTATAGTCTTAATCAAAAAAATGCTCAGCATGAGTGCTTTCAGCATATAACAAAGGTACTGTACATATTATATTAATATGAAGACTTTTTAGACGTCGTCAGCTGTGTAGCGCAGCACTATTTCCAGGGTTTTTCTGATAATATCGGCCTGAACAACGTCAACTGTTGCTTCCAGAGAACTAATCAGGCTTAAAATGATGTTTTTATTATTAACATTATCACCCGCCAGAATTACATTGGTTACCGCCTGACCCAATACCACAGACTCATCTGCTAATAGCTCACCTGCATTATGGAAGTAACTTGATAAAGCTTTATCCGTCATTACACTGTGGACATTAATTTCATTAAGCATGGTAACCTCGCTTGTATAGTCTGGAAGATTATCTTTAATGTAATTTAGGGTTTTTGCTGGCACTGAAAGCACTCTCATCTCTGGTTTTATCCGGTTTTCTACTTATCTTCCCCGGATTAATGTTTGTAAAATCATTGATAACGCTGTCAATTAATTGCTTGCGTGTGCTATCTATTTCACTGGCCTGCATAAGTCGCAATTGCTTAATCACTGCAGCTAACGAAACGTCTGTATGCATTCGCAAAATTTCTAGCACAGCCAAACCTGTAATTTCATGTTTCAGGCGTTCACTATCAGTTTTCTTCATAACTCCTTCACTACTTACCCCTATAAGTAAGGGGTTTGTTTTATTCAAAAAGCAGGCCAATTAACGCATTGTAATGTTTCTGTTCTTTCTCCCCGGATGCTTTTTCAAGACGACACAGAAGCTTGGTGCAAAGTGATTTGCGGTTCAGATTTCGTCCATCCTTGAGTATCTCAGTGACGATTTCTCCCAATGTTTCCTGTTGAGTTGGCAGATGCGCCTTCGCAAAGTAACGAGAAATCGCGCTTGCAGTATCAGTGCGAACGGTATGCTGCTGCATGTCATGCTCCTGTAACAAAATGCTGGTGAATATTAAGTTTTATAACAGTAGCAAAGTTGTACCAAAAATGTGTACAACACGAACCATCAATTTTTATCAAAAAGTGCCAAATCAATACAATCAACAACTTGTATTAATATACAACCACATAAAATCAAATTCATTTGTACAATTCACTTCTTTTAACAAATGAATTCGATCTGTTTAAGGACCTTTGTTTGTAAAAATAAAGTTAGAATAATGTATTAGAATCAGGACATAAGCTGGTTTGTTTGATACTGTACATACCTCTTCCCTTCCCTTGATCCCGGACTGCCCATGCTCACGACCATTATTTACCGTAGCCATCTACGTGATGACGCCCCCCTCAGAGCGCTTGAGGATATGGTGACAGCCGCAAATCTAAAAAACCGGCGATCCGATGTTACGGGGATTTTACTCTTTAATGGCCGCCACTTTTTCCAACTGCTTGAAGGTCCTGAGGAGCAGGTAAAAGAGATTTATCGTTGTATATGTAACGATCCACGGCACCACAATATCGTTGAGCTGATGTGTGATTACGCGCCTGCGAGAAGATTCGGAAAGGTGGGGATGGAGTTATTTGATTTACAAAAACATGAACGCAATGACGTCCTGCAAGCGGTACTTAACAAGGGAACATCAAAATTTCAGCTCACCTATGATGACCGGGCATTACAGTTTTTCCGCACATTTGTCCTTGCGACGGAAAAATCGAGTTATTTTGAAATACCTGCTCCTGATTACTGGAGTTTTATTGCCGACAACTCTTGTACTCTCCTGGATGAAAGCACACTCCCGTCCAATATCGATTTCAGCTTTGCTTTTCAACCCATTATCGATCCTATGTCGCAGCGCGTCATTGCTCTGGAAGCACTTATTCGTGGTAGAGACGGTGAAACGCCCGCAACTTATTTTGGCAACTTAAATCCTGAAGAACTGTATACCGCGGATCTGCAAAGCAAAAAGACTGCTTTTGCAATGGCAAGCGCGCTGGGACTTAACGACAAAATGCTGTCAGTCAATCTGCTCCCCATGACCCTGGTAAACAAACCCGATGCAGTCAGCTTTCTGATAAACGAAATCGCGGCGCACGGACTGGTGCCTGAACAAATCATTGTAGAGTTTACCGAAAGCGAAGTTATATCGCGCTTTGATACGTTCGCGCAGGCCGTAAAGTCACTCAAGGCTGCGGGGATCTGTGTGGCGATAGATCATTTTGGGGCAGGTTTTGCCGGGCTTCAGCTTCTGTCTCGTTTTCAACCCGACCGAATTAAGATAAGCCGCGAGCTGATCACGGATGTTCATAAAAGTGGACCAAGACAGGCCATCATTCAGGCAATTATCAAATGCTGCACTTCACTGGAAATCATGATTTCCGCTGTCGGCGTTGAAAAATCTGAAGAGTGGATGTGGCTTGAGTCCGCAGGTATTGAAATCTTCCAGGGTAACCTTTTTGCACAAGCCTGCCTGAATGGTATTCCGTCTGTTGCATGGCCAGAGAAAAATGATTTCTCAGCGTCAAAATAACTAACGCATTGTTATAAATAAAAAATCACCACAACCGCCCTCATGCTGAACATAAAAATTCAGCATTTGCTCCCTGCGTGATAGTAAAGTAAATCTTATTTTTGCTAGAATCCTCTGTATGTTTTGTACAATTTGATGCATGTTGTACAAAATAACAGGAACCGCATATCGGTGACGGAGAATCAGGAGTGTCCGGGGGAACTATGGCTTATTACAGCATTGGGGATGTCGCAGAACGTTGCGGGATAAATCCTGTCACCCTTCGGGCATGGCAACGACGTTACGGTTTACTCAAACCTCAACGCAGTGAAGGTGGCCACCGACTCTTTGATGAAGAAGATATTCAGCGTATTGAAGAAATAAAACGTTGGATTAGCAATGGCATTCCTGTTGGGAAAGTTAAGGCATTGCTGGAAACCAGTACCCGTCAAGCTGACGACGACTGGAATCAATTACAAGAAGAGATGATGAGCATTCTTCGCATGGCGCATCCACCGAAGCTGCGAGCCAAAATTACCGCACTCGGTCGTGTTCACCCTGTAGATGCGCTGATCGATCACGTTTATCTCCCCGTACGTCAACGGCTGATACTTGACCATAATACATCCCGCATAATGAACAGCATGCTTGATGGCGCATTGATTGAATATGTTGCCACACTGCTGTCTGAAACGCGGCGCAAGTCAGGAAAGGATGCCCTCCTGATGGCCTGGGATGTTGAAGACAGAACCCGCCTGTGGCTCGAAGCCTGGCGCTTATCGCAATCTGGTTGGCACATTGCCGTTCTGGCTGAACCCATTGAATCGCCAAGACCCGAACTTTTCCCTGGGCAAACCCTTTTTGTCTGGACCGGTATTACGCCAACCCGCAGACAAAATGAACTGCTCCAACACTGGAATGAGCAAGGTTATAAGGTCATTTTCCACAGCCCATAACCTACACGTAATACGTGTAAGATAAATAATACAACTCTCATTTTGTGGGTGGTTATTTTGAGTACCATCCAAGGAATATGTTGCCCTCTATCCTCCTGACTTAACCTCGGCCATAGCATAAAAACAAAACAATATACTAACCCATTGGTATTATTTTTTTGCAGACGACATCACCTTTTTCCTAAGTAAAATTCATTAGATCAACTGGCGTACGTCTAATACTTATTCTAGGGTTAAATTATGTCTTCTTGTGCCACATTATTGTTTTTCTAAAGTAATAAATGTGGTTATTTGAAAAAGGTAAAGGATATGGCTCTAGTCTTAGACAAACGCTTAATTCTTTGTTGCTGCGCCTTTTCCATTATTTCTGTGGCTAATGCAGCAACCGTTAACGGAACATTTCAGGTGCTGATGACGATTCAAAAGGCCTGTACCGTGACTGCCGGATCGGCTTCAAATATTACACTTGGTCCGGTGAATACCACGGCGACAAATACCAGTGCAAGCAACACTATTTCAATTAATTGCTCAAAAACCACACCCTATTTTATCGGTCTGGCACCGTCGGCTGCCAATGGAGGGACGACAACGGGTTCGGGCGCCATGTCCTCCGTAGCTAACGCTGCCACCAATACCGATAAAGTGCCCTATCAGCTAAATCGTACGTCAGCAACAGGTCCGGTGTGGGGGAATACCGCCACCGACACCGCACCAGGAAATGGGGTAGCGGCGACGGGTACAGGTCTGGCGCAAACGTATACTGTTTATGCCACCGCACCGAGCGCCAACTTCACTCCTGACGACTATGCCGATACGGTAACGGTTAACGTTAACTACTAACTTCTGGAAGCCATATGAGAGTAAAACTGCCTGTAAAGCAGTGTGCCTGCGCATGCCTGCTAGGGATGGTTGCGAGCGTCAATCTAGCCACCGCCAGCGGACTGCAAATAGCCCCGGTCACGTTAACGTTGCAAGCGACGCAAAATGCCGATGGTATCTGGCTGAGTAACGCGGGTGAAAATGTGCTCAATGCCCAGGTTCGGGTTTTTCGCTGGAGTCAAAGCGCTTATGACGACAAACTTTCCCCCTCTCAGGGGCTGGTGATTAGCCCGCCGATGTTGGCATTAGCCCCAGGAGAACGTCAGTTGATTCGAGTTATTCGCACAAGCCCTCCCTCGGCACATGCCGAAGACGCTTATCGTTTATCGATAGATGAGTTACCGCCTGCAAAAGTCGAAAAAAACAAGCTTCAGTTTGTGCTGCATTATTCTGTTCCTGTTTTCATTCAACCAACATCAGCGGCACAAACGCAGGCAAAACTACAATGGAAATTACAACAACTGGATGGCAAAAAATTTATTGAAGTCAGTAATCAGGGAAATGGGCATGCACAGTTATCTGCTGCAACATTTATAAGCCCTGATGGTACTAAAAAAGTCATTACACCCGGACTATTAGGCTACGTTTTACCCGGCTCAACAATGCGCTGGATAGTCTCCCCGTCAGCCAGGAATAATCATTATGGCGGGAAAGTTGAAGTCACAATCAATGGCCAAAAAACAGTACAAGATCTGTAACAGATCCTGGCTTCTGGTGAAATATTGCTTTCTCAATGGAGTATTAATATCGGGAATGGTTTGCGCACAAACGCTGAATAATAACCAGAATGAAAGTGGTGTTATTAATAGCGCCTCGCAGATTACGGGTGTCGATTTGTATCTCGACGTCACCTTAAATGGAAATCCCGTTGGGCTGGTACATTTTGGCTACGATAATGGAAAGCTTTATGCAGGAGCAGATACTCTGCGTAAAATGGGCTTTCGCTTTGCTCCAGACGCCACTAACGCCGTCGGCCTGAACGATATCCCCCAGCTAACCATTGACTACAACGTTCAGTTGCAAACGCTCTCGCTTACTGCGCCACTCAGTTCACTCGATCTTGCGACCACGCAGCTTAACTCGCCCACCGAAACCGTGCCAACGGCAACAACATCACGCGGGGCGCTGCTCAATTATGATATCTATACGCAACAGGGGGATGAAAGCGCAATCAATACCTTCAGCGAAATTCGCGCCTTCAATGCGGCCGGCGTGCTCAGCACCACCCAGTTGACGCAGTACTCTACCGAGGAATATGCCGATAACAGCGTTGAGCGCCTTGATACCAGCTGGCGTACGTCATTTCCTGATTCGATGTTGGCGTTAACCGTTGGCGATACCCTGACAAGTTCACTCATCTGGTCCCGACCGACGCGAATCGGCGGCATTCAGATAGGCACCGATTTTGGGTTGCAGCCCTATATGCCAACCACCCCGCTTCCAGCATATCTGGGATCCGCGACGTTACCGTCAAACGTTGAGCTGTACGTCGACGGCGTCAGGTACTACAACGGAGAAGTCCCCGCAGGTAGCTTTCAGATCAACACAATGCCTAACATCAGCGGCGCGGGAACGGGTCAGGTGATGATGACAGATGCGTTGGGCAGAACGAGCGTACAAAATTTCTCGTTCTACAACGATCAGCAACTCCTGCGGGAAGGATTAACCGCCTGGTCGGCAGAATTAGGCACAGTACGCGAAAATTATGGTTACTCCTCTTTTGATTATGCCAGCGCACCAGTATTGAGCGCTACGTGGCGTCGCGGGTTTCGCAATACGTTCACCGCCGGGACTCATGCGGAAACCAGCGATGGACTGATTAACGCGGGCTTCAGTAACGACTGGATCCCGGGAACCCGCAGCGGCACGTTTTCGACCTCACTTGCCGCAAGTACCGACTCAGGAAAGAACGGTTATTTGTACAGTTTTGGTTACCGTTGGTCCGGTGAACGGTTTAATTTCAGTACCAGTACCACGGCAACTTCCGGCGATTATCGCGATGTCGCCACCCATTACGGCGAGCCGCCTCCCACGCTTAACAGCAACACAGTCATTGGCTATTCGCTGGAAGCAGCCGGTAATGTCAGCCTGAGCTATTTGCAGTTTCGTTATCCACACGAAAATGCGGTGCGCTACGCCAACGCCAGCTGGTTTAAGTCTGTTACAGACAACATCTCACTGAATGCCGGATTCAATCAGAACATTGACGATAACCGCGATCGCAGTTTCTATTTGATGGTGACGATCACGACCGACAACAATCTGAGCGCCAGCAGCACCCTACAACGTACCAACGACGAAACCGGCTACCAGCTCAATGCCAGCCTGACGCCCCCTGCCGACGGCGGCTGGGGCTGGAATCTGGCCGCCAGTCAGCAGGCTTCCCGGCAAAGTGGCCAGGGAGAAGTGGGATATCTGGGACGTTATGGTAAAGCGTATGCGGGATTCAGCCGTTTACCGGATAACCATTACGGTTATGCCGGCGCAACCGGATCGCTGGTGACCATGGGAGGCGGCCTGTTTGCAGCAAGAGAAATCAATAATGGTTTTGCCGTGGTTTCAACTGACGGCGTGCCTGATGTTCCGGTCAAATTGCAAAATAACCTGATTGGTCGCAGCGATGACCAGGGACTACTGTTGGTCACGCCGCTCAACAGTTATCAAAAAAACCTGATCAGTATTGACCCGATGGATCTCCCCACCAATGTGCGGATCGCACGCGTTGAGACGAATGCCACGCCAGCCGATCGTTCCGGTACTTTGGTTAGCTTTGGCATCACCCCCGTCCGCGCTGCGCAGATTATCCTCGTCGATAATCAGGGTAAGCCAATTCCTGAAGGCAGCATGGCTTACGCCATCAACGGAAAAGGACAATCGTCTGTCGTTGGCTTTGATGGAATGACATGGTTCGACACCCTGGAGCAGCACAACACGCTGCGCGTTGAGATGGACACCGGTAGTTGTCGCGTGCAATTTGACTATCCCGCGTCAGCAAAGGGGATTACGCAAATAGGCCCACTGGTTTGTCGCCCACACTAACAGGAGTGCGCTCATGAGGTTAAGACATTTGCTACTCATCGCTGCCGTACTTTTTTGTCCGGCAATTAGCCATGCGGTAACCTGTTCGGTGAGCAATGTGCAACCCATAAATTTAGGTTCGGTCAATCCACTGTCTGCGACAGGCGCAACGTCATCAATGACGTTCAGTTACACTTGCACCAAAGAGCTTGGTGACGTGCTGGCAGGGATCAATCTCTGTTTTAATATTGGCGCCTCGGCCGTCAGTGGCCAGGTGACACCGCGAAATATGTCGTTAAGCGGAAACCCCGCCAGAACGCTGGCATACCAGCTTTACCAGGATCCCGGACACAGCAAAATTTGGGGGAGCCAATACCAGACCGGAACCACTTTTCCGATGGTACAGCTTAACCTGCTGAATCTGACGCCAGTGACGGGTTCACTCACGGTATCGGCGCAGATCGTCACGCCACAAATCGCCGCCGTCCCCGGAAACTATCAGGATAGCTATACGGCGGCGACAGCCCTTGTCACCCTTAATCCTGGATTGCTTTTCCCGCCGACCACCTGTGGTGATACCGTTGCCGCCAGGTTTCCTTTCACCGTCACAGCTGCTGTCAGCAAACAGTGTAATATCACCTCCGCGACTAACATCAGCTTTGCTCCCACCAGCGGAACGGGTCGTAATCTCACGGCGTCAAATAACGTAGGCGTAGCCTGCTCTAATAACACGCCTTACACCATCGGACTTCAACCCTCCAACGGCAATACGGCAGGCAGCGGCGTGATGGCAGGCACGGGGTCAAATACGGATAAAGTCCCCTACCAGCTTAGTTCGACGCCAGGTCCTTCCGGTACGATCTGGGGCAATACTGCGCTTAATACCGTTGCGGGCAGCGGCACGGGGACAACGACTACCTACCCGGTTTACGCCACCGTTCCCAGCGCGAACTACACGCCAGACAACTATGCCGATACTGTCACCATCGCCGTGACCTACTGACGCCCAGCTTAACAGCAATAAAGCAAACACATTTTATTATCATATTATTTACTTTTAGAGGTGCGTCATAAATCTGACAAATTGCGATTTTTACAAGTTACGCATATTAAACTACATAAACCGCAAAAAAAACCGCAATGACAGCCAAAATAAAGAATAACTATTCACCACCAAGCCAAAACCCACACTAATCATACCGATAATCCGTGTTAGCCAGGCAGGCCGTTCTATGAAAAAAATGTTAAATTTAGGTTTATATGGTGAGATTCACTGTATACCACGGCCAAATTAAGAACATATTACTTTTATAACTAAGGTTTATCATGGATAAGTTATCTTACGCTTCAGATAGCAGCACATCTGCCTGGAATACCTACCTGCAACAAATCGAGCGTGTGGCCCCTTACCTGGGCGAACTTTCCCATTGGGTGGACACCCTGCGCCACCCAAAACGCGCGCTGATTGTCGATATCCCGGTGCAGATGGATGACGGCACTATCCGTCATTTTGAAGGGTATCGCGTGCAACATAACCTTTCCCGCGGTCCGGGCAAAGGCGGTGTGCGTTATCATCCTGATGTTGATCTTAATGAAGTGATGGCCCTGTCTGCATGGATGACCATCAAATGCGCAGCGTTGAATCTGCCGTACGGCGGAGCCAAAGGCGGTGTGCGCGTCGATCCGTTCTCACTTTCTGAAGGTGAACTGGAGCGTTTAACCCGCCGTTATACCAGCGAAATCGGCATTATCATTGGGCCGCAGAAAGACATTCCTGCGCCGGATGTAGGTACGAACGGAAAAGTCATGGCCTGGATGATGGATACCTACTCCATGAACCACGGCACCACCGTGACCAGTGTGGTCACCGGTAAACCTATTCACCTCGGCGGCTCGTTAGGCCGTGATAAAGCCACCGGTCGCGGCGTTTTCGTCAGCGGTCTGGAAGTTGCGCGTCGTGCGAACATTGAAGTTGAAGGCGCTCGCGTGGCGGTACAAGGTTTCGGTAACGTCGGCAGCGAAGCCGCCCGCCTGTTCGCCGCAGCGGGTGCGCGTGTCGTCGCAATTCAGGATCACACCGCAACGCTGTTTAACTCCACGGGTATCGACATGACCGCGCTATCTGCCTGGCAGTTAGAGCACAAACAGATTGCCGGTTTCCCAGGCGCTGAAACCATCGCCAGCGAAGCCTTCTGGAGCGTGGAGATGGATATCCTGATCCCTGCCGCGCTGGAAGGACAGATTACCCGTCAGCGTGCAGAAATACTGACCTGCAAACTGGTACTTGAGGGCGCTAACGGCCCGACTTACCCGGATGCCGATGATATGCTGGCAAGCCGCGGTATCATCGTGGTACCTGACGTCGTATGTAACGCAGGCGGCGTAACCGTCAGCTACTTCGAATGGGTCCAGGACATGGCAAGCTTCTTCTGGAGTGAAGAAGAGATCAACAATCGCATGGACAAAATCATGACTGATGCGATGGTGCACGTATGGGAAAAAGCAGCTGAGAAATCCTGCTCCCTGCGTACCGCAGCCTACATTGTTGCCTGCGAACGCATTCTGCTGGCACGTAAAGATCGCGGAATTTATCCGGGCTAATACGACGTCAGATACGCCAACGTTTTTGACCGACGATAAACGCCAGTCGTGAGTTACGCCAATAATGCTGCATTATTTGTGGCATTATTGGCGTGTAGTAGCCTGATTCATCTGCCCCGCTTTCTGCATTTTACTTACCCAATATCTGCGCATTTTGTTAGCCAATAAACATTAAATTCCATCGCTGCAACCATAATTTGCGTTAAGAACCCATAGCAACGCATTATTGGTTGCAATGTCTACTACCAATATTACGCCCCCCATATATATTGACGAACTGATTAAAAATCCCGAATAATTGTCGAATTATGGCATTCTGGCTGCAGGGAAAGTTGCCTGACACAGTGCGATTAGATCGGGCCGGGAAAACTCAGCGAATAACCACGTGAGAATATAATGGTCGATCATTCATCTGCTTCTGAGCACAACGATTTTACTCGTTGCCTGTCTCTTTTCGACAGCGCATTTCCACAAATCTTATCCCTGCTGGGTATGCCAGCCCCCACGCAACTTTCGCCTGATACGTTTTATTATTCACTTGATAAAGCCCGAGAGAGATTGGGCAACTGGAGCAGTGTAGCGGCCCGGTTTAACTATAATGAGCAGGAAATGGCGAGCTTTCTTGCGGCATTACGCACCTTGAACAAATGGCTCGGCAGAAATACAGATGGCCAGCCTGCCGACAGAAATCTGACCATTGCCGCGTTGCGTTTTTTGTGGCAGCTCGAATATTTGCGAGAAAAACAGCCTCAATTAACTTATTCAACGACGCTGCATAACGAAGGCGAAGAAAAGCAGTTACGTAGTTTGCAGCAGGTACGAGCATTAGAGCTGACCATTCGTAGTTTAATTAATGAAGCGTACAATAACCAACAAGCCCTACTTGAGCACCTAAACAAACTATTTGGTCAGGAACGTGTAAAAAAATGGCTCAACGTTGCCGATCGTGATGACGTATTGAGCGGTACCCTTTTCAGTGAACTCGCCTCACTATTTATTGATAAAGACGAATATCCCATCCACTACTCTCCACTTTATCAATATACCCCTTTGCTCAGCTTTGTTAACGATAAACGTAGAACACTGAATACCTTTCTTGACGATATTCGCGTAATTCGCAACCGTCTGGCACATCATAAGCGGGTAACCTCCGTCCAAACAACATTGGTGAATTACTATTACCAAGAAATTACTGAGCCGGTACAGGAGGCCTTCGACGAAGGCCGGGTAAAAGTTAACCCTGATCGCTTTTTTGATGACAGCAATGCTGAGGTTGCTCACTATTTCGAACAGACAGCCCAAAAAATTGAAGATCTCGGCGGTGACGTTCAGGAAATAAAGGATGATCTGGTGGCTCAGGCTCAGGATATTGGAAAAATCAAAATTGATACGCGCATCATTCGCAATCGAGTAGCCTGGGTGCTGGGCGGTATCGTCGTCATTATTGTTGGCTCAGTACTGACTTTCGGAACCTCAACCAAGACGCTGGTGAATACGGAGTCCATCCGTAGCGATCTCGGGGAAGTGGGTAAAACGGTTGCTGGGGCGAAAAAAGAAACCAGTAACGATCCGCGTAAAGAACTGGCGAATATCGGCATTGCCTGGGATGAAAAAAATCTTCGCGCCGCTATCGATCGCGGTGATACCCAGGTTGTCAATCTGTTTCTTGCCGGAGGCATGCGCTGGAAACTGTATTATGCCGAAGCCGCATTACTGGAAGATCGCCAGGAAACGTTGAATGCCCTATTACAATCAGCATCGTTGATGGATGAAAAAAACGGCTGCCTCAGAATGGCCGGTAAATTACGTCAGCAAGCGGACCACAATGGCACGCTGACCCCCATACAGATTCGTTATTTAAAAACATTCTGTTCTTCTGCCAAGGATGTTCAGGGTATTAAAGCGGAACTCGACAGAGCGCTTAATTTTGAGAAAGCCCAGAAGAAAGCTTACGATGAAGAAATGGCCAAAAATGAACCTGCAGGTCGCTGTGAGCGCCGTCTGATGGCCGATAATGCGCGTGAGTTACTGGCTGACGCGGCGCAATTTTCACTGCAAAGACCGACCACTTATTCACTCCATGATGTGTTATTGAAAGAACTGAATACGCGTCTGATGTTCGGCACACTCAACGAGGCAGAGTTAAAAAGCCTGGTTAAGAACTACTGCGTAAAACAAGAAAACCATGAACCCAATATTGCGATTGGTGATAACTGGAGTCGCTCACAACGGGTCATTTATAACGTAGTCAAATAATGAGCGATCCAACAACACATTCATCGAAAGAGAATTATATGTTCGCATTCAATAATGCATGGCCGCTGTTTACTTTCGAGTTCAATCCGTCGCAGCGTGATGCACCGGCAGGCAGCCTACTGATCGGATTGGGCGACGGCAATGATACGGAAAGCCATAAGGGTGTCGCGCTCAATAACAAAGGATACCGTGCAGGTCACTACAATTCGGTGAGTGAACTGGTGGCAAATGCCGACGATCGTCAATGGTCTATATGGCGCAGTAAACTCTCAAGTGTCCAGGGAATACAACGAATCGTTATCGAAGATTTCTCTCTGGATACCTGTTTTACGCTGTTGCTGTTTTTGAACCATCTCGATGCCGCTGGTTCGCTGTCGCTATCAACACATCCGTGGCTGGAATACGTCACCGCATGGGAAAGCGGTATTTACCTGGACGGTGATGATACAACTCGTTCTGCCGCTTGCTTGTTATCCGCACTCGCGCATAGCAGCCTGTGCGAGCAATCCATGGATGATACTGTCGTTGTTCGCCACAACATGCTGGCCTGCCTTCGCCTGTTGAGCGATATGATGATAGCCAACCCAGACCCCACCGCAGGCATTATGCCCATGCACACGCAATGTTATGCAAGTGCGGTCGCAAGTCTGGCGTATGAGCAACAGATTTACCAACACGTGATCAAGCGTTCGGTTACCTGCCAACTCCTGCTGGATCTCGGCACAGGCCGGCGGCAAACGGTGGTTGATGCATTGTTTATTACCGAAACGCTCCCTTCTGGGATGTTGAAAATTCTCGCGCGCTGCGATAAAGAACGCAGTTGGACGCACAATGGATTTGGGTTGCTGGCCATTTATCGACCGCGAGAAGTGGGTACGGGAAATGATATCGTTATTTCGCTCAACCCGATTCAGGGGACACGCCTTGATGCCCTGTGGTCCGCTCTGGAACAACGTGAAGATGTGGCCTGGCAAGGACTACGCCCGCACGATACTCCGCGTTTTCTCGAAAGCTATCGCCTGGCCGGAAGCGATAAATTGATCCCAGGCGCACCGAACCAACCCTGGTACGACGATCAAGGCAGAATGACGCTAATTGCGGCACCGAAGCAGCTTGCGCCCGGAGAGCCCGGCTCGAAACTGACCTGGCAAAAAGACGTTTTGCCCGCAATCTGGGAAAATTATTTTACCCGTTATCTTGATAACGCCATTGTGCCAATAGCTTTACCCGAACTTGATTGCCGCACAAAAGGTAAATGCATTCGTGTCTATCAGCATCGCATCCCGGAGGGTGGTGATATTACGATCGTCCCGCTGATGCGAATGATCGATACCCCCACCTTTCATGCCTGGCTGGCAGCACAGAGCGATAGCACGCGCGTCGTTAGGAGTCCTGCGGATCTCCCCCCCACCAGCGAGTACCACTGCCAATGGTACAGCAATATTCTGGTTGTCGCTCACCGTCATGGCGTCACAATCTTCTGTCGCGAAGAAGAGGATAAACATCTGGCGATACTGATTAAAGCGGCCATTTCTGTAGCGGATGTAAGCCATGAGTATGAAAATTTTCTGGCGAACTCTGCCCAACAGATTGAACAGTGGCTCAAGGATCTGCTCGAGTCGCAGCAAAAACACAACCGAAAGGGAAAAATTCGTCGTCTATCTGACTGGTCCGAAATGATGCTGGAAACCAAAGCCCAGGCGCTAAAAGCCATGAATAAAGGTGCTTTAGTCGGCAACGATGCCCTACATAACCAGCTGAGTGAAGATCTCTCTCGGCAGTGGGGATTGTCTGAGCAACGTCAGGAGCTCATGACGCAGATAGAGCAATTGGATCAGCTCATGCGCCAGGCTATTAGTCAGCGTCAGGAAAAACGCCAACGTATTTACGGCGCACTGTTTTCTGCTTTAGCACTCGGCGCGGCGGCTAACCATATTTGGGAACCGATTAAAGAGATAAAAACAACAAACCTTTATGAATGGCAACTCATGCTATTCAAAGAGCAGCCAGCCCCAGCAATGGACAAGTTACAGGCGATTGCTGCAGATGCCGCGCGATATGAAGTCTATACCCTGGCTATTCTGTTAATTTTTGGTTTTATTGGTTTTATCTTGTTCTGGTTTTTCGATTTTAATGGCAAAGAAGAGTAAGGAATAACGTTTTACTCATGATGCCGTCAGCATAAACTTTGCCGCATCTCTCACTTCCGCTGTTTTATGCACCACCACGTTTCAATATGGAACATTAAAAGATGCTAATGTTCCGTATTGAAACGCCCTTCACAGCAATTTTCTTTTGCGTACCCGTGTGCAAAATTACCTTATCGGCAGCGAGCGGTCGCCGTGACGTTGAACCAACCGATACCCTACATCAGATGCCTGCCCGAATTTGGCAGCCATCCAGGACTGTCTGCGGAGCATAAATAATGAAAAAATTGATCAACCGTGTTGAAGACGTACTGAATGAACAACTCGCCGGACTGGCGAAAGCGTATCCTTCCCTGGCATTGCATCAGGATCCGGTATATGTCACCCGCGCAGATGCGCCGGTGATGGGCAAAGTGGCACTGCTTTCCGGTGGCGGCAGCGGACACGAACCTATGCACTGCGGCTACATTGGTCAGGGCATGCTCTCTGGCGCCTGCCCGGGTGAGATTTTTACCTCACCCACGCCGGATAAAATGTTCGAATGCGCCATGCAAATTGACGGTGGCGAAGGCGTGCTGCTGATAATCAAAAATTACACCGGCGACATTCTTAATTTCGAAACCGCTACCGAGCTGCTGCACGAAAGCGGTGTCAAAGTCACCACCATGGTGGTGGATGACGACGTGGCGGTGAAAGACAGTTTGTATACCGCCGGTCGACGTGGCGTGGCGAATACCGTATTGATCGAAAAACTGGTCGGCGCGGCCGCCGAACGTGGTGATTCGCTGGAAGCCTGTGCGGCGTTGGGCCGTAAGCTGAATAACCAGGGCCACTCCATTGGCATAGCCATTGGTGCCTGTACCGTTCCAGCCGCCGGACAACCGTCTTTCACGCTGCAGGATAACGAAATGGAATTTGGCGTAGGTATCCACGGGGAACCGGGCATAGACCGTCGCCCCTTCACCTCTCTCGATCAGACCGTTGATGAAATGTTCGATACCCTGCTGGAAAACGGTAACTACAGCCGTACACTCCGCCACTGGGACAACGTCCAGGGCGCGTGGCAGGAAGGTAAAGAAAGCAAGCGGGCGTTACAGAGTGGCGATCGCGTTATTGTGCTGGTCAATAATCTCGGCGCGACGCCGTTGTCTGAACTCTTCGGCGTATATAACCGCCTCGAAAGCCGTTGTCAGGATGCAGGCATTGTCATTGAGCGCAACCTGATCGGCTCTTACTGTACCTCTCTGGATATGACCGGTTTCTCGATCACCCTGTTACAGGTAGATGACGAAACGCTGAGCTTATGGGATGCACCGGTTCACACCCCTGCTCTCAACTGGGGTAAATAAGGAGATTTATGATGTCCCTCAACAGAACGCAAATTGTTAACTGGCTCTATCGTTGCGGCGAGATCTTCACCACAGAAAGTGATTTTCTCACCGGACTTGACCGGGAGATCGGCGATGCCGACCACGGTCTGAACATGCATCGTGGTTTCAGCAAAGTCGTTGAAAAGCTGCCGTCCATCGCAGACAAAGACATCGGTTTTATTTTGAAAAACACCGGTATGGTGCTGCTCTCAAGCGTCGGCGGGGCCAGTGGACCGCTGTTTGGCACCTTTTTTATTCGCGCCGCTCAGGTGACTCAGGCTCATCAAAGCCTGACGCTTGAAGAGCTTTATCAAATGATGCGTGATGGCGCAGAAGGTGTGATTAGCCGCGGTAAGGCTGAACCTGGCGACAAAACCATGTGCGACGTCTGGCTGCCAGTAGTCGAGTCCTTACGCCAGTCCTGCGAGCAGAAACTGAGTGTACAGGCAGCGCTGGAAGCGGCAAGCCAGCAAGCGGAAGCCGCAGCACAAAGCACCATCACCATGCAGGCTCGCAAAGGCCGTGCCAGCTATCTTGGTGAGCGCAGTATTGGGCATCAGGATCCCGGCGCAACGTCGGTGATGTTTATGATGCAAATGCTGGCTCAGGCGTCCAGAGAGTAAGGATAAAGCGATGGTAAACCTGGTTATTGTTTCTCACAGCGCCCAACTGGGCGAAGGCGTCGGTGCGCTGGCCCGGCAGATGTTAATGGGCGGTGATTGCAAAATCGCCATTGCCGCAGGCATTGACGATCCTGAGAATCCGATTGGCACCGATCCGATCAAGGTGATGGAAGCCATCGAGTCCGTGGCCGATACGGACCACGTGCTGGTGATGATGGATATCGGTAGTGCATTACTGAGTGCGGAAACCGCGCTGGAACTGCTCGACCCTGGCATTGCCGCCAAAGTGCGTTTGTGCGCAGCACCACTGGTTGAAGGCACACTGGCCGCGACGGTTAGCGCCGCCGCGGGTGCTGATATCGATCGGGTCATCCGTGATGCCATGAACGCCCTCGACGCCAAATGTGAGCAACTGGGTTTACCTTCGCCATCCGCAGCGAAACCCGCATCTGCTGTACAGTCTCCCGATGCAGATGCCCGTTCTGTTGCCATTGTGGTGAAAAACCCTAACGGCATCCACGTTCGCCCGGCTTCGCGGCTGGTTTCCTCCTTGTCTGGTTTTAACGCCGACATGTGGCTGGAGAAAAACGGCAAGTGTGTGGTTCCTGATAGCCTGAATCAGATAGCTCTGCTGCAGGTTCGCTGTAATGACACGCTGCGCCTGATTGCCAAAGGCGAACAGGCAGAGGATGCGCTAGCCGCATTTAAACAGCTGGCAGCAGAGAATTTTGGTGAATCGCTCGAGTCCGCTAATGCTGATAACAAGGCAGCTCAGGCTCCCTCAAAAGTCACGGGGACGGCATTCTGTTACACGCCATTCTCGCCCGAGGTAAACCCGCAGTTAGCCGCATCGCTCCAGGCTGAGCAGCAGCGATTACAGACCACCATCCAAAGTACGCTGAACGATCTGAGCGAACTCACCGCACTTGCTGAAGAACGATATTCCGCAGATATCGCTGCCATCTTCTCCGGTCACCACACGCTGTTGGACGATCCTGAACTTTTTGAAATGGCCTGCGATGTAATGCGCGAAAAGCAGTGCAGCGCCGCCTGGGCCTGGCATCAGGTGCTGAGCGATCTCAGCCAGCAGTATTTACAGCTCGATGATCCTTATCTGCAGGCGCGATACATTGATATTGAAGATTTGCTGTCTCGTTCACTGCAGCATTTGACGGGAGAGAGCGCACAAATTCCCGCATTTTTGCGCCCCACTATCCTGGTCGCTGATATCATTTATCCGTCTACGGTACTGCAACTCGATCCGAAGACCATCAAAGGTATCTGCCTGCGGGACGGCAGCGAAGCCTCGCATCCGGCGATTATCGCTCGTGAAATGGGTCTGTGCTGGATGTGTCAGCAAGGCGCGGCTCTCGATAGCATCAAGATGGGCGATACTCTGACCATTGACTGTGTCACACAGCGGATAACCCGCGCAAACTGATTCCGAAGCACACCCTTTCCAACAAAGGGTGTGCTTCTTCTCTATTCACGTCGGGAAATGTCTGTTTATTCGCAAAATGGGGAGCCGATCACGCGCAACGGTCATTCCTGAACTAAGGTTTTCTCATGGTAAATGCCGCTACTTCGGCACGCCGCTAAGGAGATTAACCGATGATAACGCCAGCAACTCGCCATCCTGGCCTGCTCTCTGTTGCAATAAAACTGACGCTCGCAAGCACCTTTTTTGCCCTTTCCTCTTTTACCGTCAACGCCGAGGACGCACCAGCCGCTACGCCTGCGCCGCCTGATATTCTGCTTGGTCCCCTGTTTAACGATGTACAAACAGCCAAACTGTTTCCTGACCAGAAAACCTTTGCCGACGCGGTGCCAAACAGCGATCCATTAATGATCCTTGCCGATTACCGGATGCAGAAAAACCAGTCCGGATTCGACTTACGCCATTTTGTGCAAGTGAATTTCACCTTGCCGAAAGACGGCGAGAAATACGTGCCCCCGGCCGGGCAATCACTGCGCGAACATATTGACGGACTGTGGCCAGTACTCACTCGTTCGACCACCACCGCTGAAAAATGGGATTCGCTGCTGCCGCTCCCGGAGCCGTATGTGGTACCTGGCGGGCGTTTTCGCGAAATATATTATTGGGACAGCTATTTCACCATGCTGGGGCTTGCCGAGAGCAATCACTGGGATAAAGTCTCGGACATGGTGGCAAACTTCGCTTACGAGATTGATTCCTGGGGACACATTCCTAACGGTAACCGCACCTACTACCTGAGCCGTTCGCAACCGCCGTTCTTTGCCTTTATGGTTGAACTGCTGGCGCAGCACGACGGGAATGATGCGCTGAAAAAATACCTCCCGCAGATGCTCAAAGAGTACAGCTACTGGATGGAGGGCATCGAAACACTCCAGCCCGGTCAGCAAAATAAGCGCGTGGTTAAACTGGATGACGGCACCATTTTGAACCGCTACTGGGATGAGCGCGATTCGCCTCGGCCAGAATCGTGGGTAGAGGATATTGCCACCGCTAAAAGCAACCCAAACCGCCCGGCCACAGAAATCTACCGCGACCTGCGTTCAGCTGCCGCGTCCGGTTGGGATTTTAGTTCCCGCTGGATGGACAATCCTAATCAGCTGGGCACTCTGCGCACCACCAGCATCGTTCCGGTCGATCTCAATGCGTTGATGTACAAAATGGAAAAAATGATCGCCCTCGCCAGTAAAGCCGCCGGTGATGATGCCAAAGCGGCGCAGTACGATGGCTTCGCTAATGCCCGACAAAAAGGGATCGAAAAATATCTGTGGAACGACAAAGAAGGCTGGTATGCCGACTACGATCTGAAAAGCCACAAAGTACGCAACCAGCTCACGGCTGCCGCCCTGTTCCCGCTATATGTCAATGCAGCGGCAAAAGATCGCGCCAGTAAAGTCGCCACAGCCACCCAGGCACATCTACTGCAACCGGGCGGCCTTGCTACCACGTCGGTGAAAAGCGGCCAGCAGTGGGATGCCCCCAATGGCTGGGCCCCGCTCCAGTGGGTCGCAGCATCCGGGTTACAGAATTACGGTCAGGATACTGTCGCCATGGACGTGACCTGGCGATTCCTCACCAATGTTCAACACACCTACGATCGCGAGAAAAAGCTGGTTGAGAAGTATGACGTGAGCACCACTGGAACCGGCGGTGGCGGCGGTGAGTATCCGTTGCAGGATGGTTTCGGCTGGACCAACGGCGTAACGCTGAAAATGCTCGACCTGATTTGCGCCAAAGAAAAGCCCTGTGACAACGTACCCGCGTCGCGACCTACCCCTGCAAGTACAGCGCCAGTCGAGTCTAAAAAACAGACTCAACCGACGCCTTAACGTCATTACATGAGTCGTTTTACACCCTGAATCCGCGCTTCGTCGCGGATTTTTCTGTCATATTTTTCGCCATTTAAGCTGTCTCTATCCCCTCTAGCCCTTATGGGGTATCCGGTGTTTTCATCCGTGAGAATTTGATTCTGAACATGTTTTTATTCGCTGTATATGTAAATATATAGCGATTTTGTAACCTTCAGGATACCGATAATGCCACTGACAAGACGGATGTTTGCCCAACTCGTGGCATCTGCACTGCTGCTACGCCATCTTCCCGCGTTTGCTCAAACGCCGCTGACCGTGGCCATTGGAGACTCTCCGAAGCCAGAGAAAACCCAACGCGTGGTCAGTGCTGGCGCGCCCGCTGACATGCTGCTGCTGGCCGTCGCACCGGAAAAAGTGGTGGGTTTTTCCTCCTTTGATTTCTCTCGCCAGACCGCCATTCCGTTTCACGACGATATTCGGACCTTGCCGAAACTCGGCAGGCTGGCGGGCCGCGCCAGCACACTCTCGCTTGAAGCACTCCTGGCGCTTAAACCCGACCTGGTTATTGACTGTGGTAATGCCGATGAAACCTGGCTTTCTCAGGCCAGACAAGTGAGCGCACAAACACACATTCCCTGGCTGCTGATTAACGGCGAACTGCGCCATACCCCAGAACAGTTGCGCGCAGCCGGTGAAGCATTGGGCGTCGTCTCGCGTACCGCAATGCAGGCCGCACTGGCCCGTCGATTTATCGATGATGCAATAGCTTTCTCGCATACCCCCGCGGCGAATCTGCGTTTTTATGCCGCGCGCGGTGCCAGAGGACTGGAGACAGGTTTACAAGGTTCTCTGCATACCGAAGCGGCAGAACTGCTGGGGTTGCACAATGTGGCGCACATCCCCGGACGACAGGGGCTCACACAGGTCTCAATGGAAAATCTGCTCAGCTGGCAGCCGGATATTATCCTGGTACAGGATGCGGTGACAGCGCAGTTCCTACGAGAAGATCCGGTCTGGCAAGGAGTCAAAGCGGTTGCTGACCGGCGCATTCTGTTTCTCAGCGGTCTGCCGTTTGGCTGGCTGGATGCACCTCCCGGCATCAACCGTTTACTGGGGTTACGCCGCCTGCACGCCTGGCTTGATCCTCAGGTTAACGCGAGCTTTAAAGCTGATATGCAGCGCTACAGTGAATTGTTCTGGCACACCACGCTAAGCGACGCACATTATCAAAGGTTGGTGGCAGTCTGATGAAAACATCAACCCTCGGTTTTCTGATGATTGCTGCGGTGGTGCTTTGCGCGAGCGTCGCCGCGGTATCAGGCGCGTATCGTCTGGATGCACAACAGGTTTTGAATCTCGTGGCCGGTACAGATGGCGTTCCAATGCAGGACAAAATCGTCTTCTGGCAAATCCGCCTGCCACGCATACTGGCTGCATTGCTGCTCGGCGCGGCGCTGGCGGGCGCAGGAACCACCTATCAGGGCATGTTCCGCAACCCGCTGGTCTCGCCGGATATTCTCGGCGTGGCAGCGGGTGCGGGTTTAGGTGCCTGTTTAGCAATCCTGTTAGGTTTACCGATCCTGTTCATTCAGCTGTATGCGTTCATGGGCGGTTTATTCGTGGTCGCCGGTGTCTGGTTAATTACCCGGCGAGTCAAGCGACACGACCCGGTGTTAACACTGGTGCTGGTCGGGATTGCGCTGGGTACGGTATGCAGTGCGGGAATTTCACTCATCAAAACGCTGGCCGACCCGTATACCCAACTCCCCTCTATCACTTTCTGGCTGCTTGGCGGTTTATCGACGATCACGCTGCACGACCTGTGGTTCTCGGCACCGCTGATCTTCGCAGGACTCGTCCCGCTATTGCTGCTGCGCTGGCGCATGAACCTGCTCACCCTGTCGGATGATGAAGCACGATCGCTTGGGATCAACGTCTCGCGATTGCGGCTGGGACTGATCGTCTGCGCTACGTTAATCACCGCCTGTACCGTTGCCATCGCGGGCATTATCGGCTGGATTGGGCTGGTTGTACCGCACATCGGCAGACTCCTCAGTGGCAATAACCACCAGCAGTTACTGCCAGTTTCCATGGGGATCGGCGCCATTTTGCTACTGCTCACCGATACTCTTGCCCGCACGCTGAGCAGCACAGAAATCCCGCTGGGGATCCTGACGGCATTTATTGGCGCACCGTTCTTTTTGCTGCTTTTGCTACGGGGAAATCGCCCATGACGCTTCTGACCCTCCGCCATGCGTCGTTGGGATACCACAGTCACCAGCCCGTGTTACGCGATGTCTCATTTCAGGTTTCGCCCGGCTCCGTCTGTTGTCTGATTGGGGCCAACGGCAGTGGAAAAACCACCCTGATGCGCACCATTCTCGGCGTTCTTTCGCCGCTTCACGGTGACATTCTGCTTGATGGCGTCGCCATAAATCATCTCAGCGATCGGCAACGCGCCGCCGCTATTGCCTGGGTTCCTCAGGCACATGACGGCGCGTTTGCCTTCACTGCGCTGGACATGGTGATGATGGGGCTGGCCCCGCAATTGGCGGCATTTGCGGTTCCCGGCGCTAAAGAGCATGAAAATGCGCACCAGCAGATGACGATGCTGGGAATCTCTCACCTGGCGCCCCGACGCTGGAACACGCTGAGCGGCGGAGAGCGGCAACTGGTGTTAATTGCCCGCGCGCTGGCGCAGCGTCCGCGTCTTTTGTTGCTGGATGAACCCGCTTCCAGCCTGGATTTTGGGCATCAAATCCGTCTGCTCGACACGCTAGTGACGCTGAAAAACTCGGGTATGGCCCTTCTGATGTCGACCCATCATCCGTTGCACGCCCGGGCAATCGCCGACAGCGTGGTACGCGTTGAACCGAACGGTGCAGTGTCGCAGGGGCTACCTGAACAGCAGCTCGCCACCGATCGTCTGGCAGCGCTGTATCGCGTTACACCGTCACAAATCGCCCATCACCTCTTTGGCTCACACAACTAAGGAATAAGAATGCTCATTGACGACATTGATTTTGCCGATCTTTACCGTAAACAGTTACAGCTGGCGAACAGAACCGAGAAAAAACCGGAGCACTGGGATAAGCGTGCGGAAAAAATGGCAGAGAATTGCGCCTCATTAACCGACAGCTATCTGCTACAGCTGTTGGGAAAAATCGACCTGAAAGGGGCGGAGTCGCTGTTTGATATGGGCTGCGGTCCCGGTACGGTTTCGCTGGCGTTGGCTAAAAAGATGCCAATAGTTTACGGAGTAGATTACAGCCAGGGAATGCTGAGCGTAGCTGCCCGCCGCGCTGCGCAAATGAACGCCCGTCACGTACAGTGGGTGCAGCGGGCCTGGGAGGAACACTGGGATGATTTACCCCAGTGCGATATCGCCGTCGCTTCGCGCTCTACGCTAGTTGCCGATATGCGCCAGGCGATGACCAAACTGAATAATCAGGCCCGACTGCGGGTTTACACCACTCATCTCGTCAGTTCATCTTTCGTTTCCCCCACCATTCAGCGTGCACTGGGCCGCGAAGTGATTGAGCTTCCCAACTATATCTATGCGCTTAATGTCCTGTATCAGATGGGGATCCACGCGCATGTTGATTTTATCCGCGGACCCAACTGCCAGCAGGACAACAGTACCTGGACGCGTTTTCTGGAAAACGTGCGCTGGAGTATGGGTGAGCTGAGCGCCGACGAGGTCGAACGTCTGGAAACCTGGTATCAACAGCAGGATCCACGCACGATTGCCCCCGCCAGCCGTGACTGGGCGCTTATCTGGTGGGACAGCGTTCCGCGGGAGGCACTGCAATGATCTACTTTTCGCAGGCGCAAACCGACGCGCTGCTGCTGGAAGATATTCAGGGCGGCGACCTGACTACCCGCGCGTTGGGTATTGGCGCACAGCCGGGCGTTATGGAATTTTACCATCGCCAGGGCGGGTGCGTTAGCGGCACCGCCGTTGCCAGGCAAATGCTCGCCTCATTAGGGCTGACCATCAGCGACATGGTTGCCGATGGTGAACAGGTAAGTGCAGGACAGCGATTGATTTGCGCACATGGGAATGCGGCGGCGCTGCATCAGGGCTGGAAAGCGGTACAAAATGTCCTGGAATGGAGCTGCGGGGTTTCGGGCTATCTTGAGTGCATGTTGAGCCAACTGCGCCAACGCTATCCTGATGGGCAGATTGCCTGTACCCGCAAAGCCATTCCCGGCACGCGTTTGTTGGCGACTCAGGCAATACTCGCCGCGGGAGGCATTATCCATCGCGGAGGATGCGCCGAAACGGTACTGCTGTTTGCTAATCACCGTCATTTTCTTACCAACCCAAACGACTGGGCCTGCGCGATTGCGCGCTTACGCAGCCATGCGCCAGAAAAAAAGATCGTGGTTGAAGCAGATACACCAGATGAGGCATTAGCCGCGCTTCGCGCCGCGCCTGATGTCCTGCAACTCGACAAATTTACCCCTGAGCAAGCAACAGAAATTGTCCGCCAGGCACCTTTTCTGGCCCCCCATTGCACGCTGGCGCTGACTGGCGGCATTACCCTCGCCTCGCTGGCGAGTTATCTCGACTGTGGCATCAGACTTTTCATCACTTCCGCGCCTTACTACGCTCCGCCTGCGGATATCAAAGTTAGCCTGAGCCCGGACGCACGTGGCATATAACATTAATAAATGGACTAAAAATAATGAATTTCAACAAAAGTTGTCTTTACACAGCCCTGTCGTTTGCTTTCGCGCACAGTGCTTTTGCTGGGCAGGAAAGCGAAACCATGACCGTCTGGTCAAGCCCGGCCTCCGCGGCAACCACTACGGTTCTCGGCCAGGAAACGATGCAGCAACTGGATAAGCAAAACGTGGCGCAGGCGCTGAGCGTTGTCCCCGGCGTCGTGCTGCAAAAGTCAGGCAACCGCAATGAGCAGCAGGTGAAAGTCCGCGGTTTTGACAGCCGTCAGGTTCCCGTCTATTTTGACGGCGTGCCGGTATACATCCCCTATGACGGCAACCTCGATTTAGGCCGTTTTCTGACCTCCGATATCGCTTCGGTTGAAGTCTCCAAAGGCTACTCGTCTCTGCTACAAGGGCCGAACCAGATGGGCGGCGCCATCAATATCACCACCAAAAGACCTACCAAACCGGTTGAAGGCAGCATTGGCTATCGCCAGGGCTGGAGTCGTAGCAAAGACAACGCCCACGATATGCATGCTTCATTTGGCGCCAGCAACGATCTCGGTTACATCCAGCTCAGCGGCAGTCAGTTGAAGCAGGATTTCCTTGGCCTACCGCATGGCGTGGACAACCCTATTGCGGGCAGCAACGGCAAGATGATCAACTCCTCTGCCGATGACAAACGCGGCATCGTGAAGCTGGGCTTTACCCCACGTGGTGATGACGAATATGTGCTGACCTATATTAATCAGGACGGTGAAAAAGATAACCCTCCGTACGCTGGAACCAGCAGTCAGAAATCACGCTACTGGCAATGGCCACAGTACGATAAAGAGAGCTATTACTATCAGGGCACTACCCATCTGGGCGATCGTTTTACCCTGAAAAGCCGTCTGTATCGCGACACATTTGAAAATACGTTGATGATGTACAACTCGCTTGCCGATCTGAAAAACAAAAAAGGCAGCTACAGTCATTATTCAGACTATAGCGATGGGGCTGGTCTGCAGCTCGCTGCGGATATGCGTGAAAACGACCAGCTCTCTTTCGCGGTGAACTGGAAGGATGATGTTCACCGCGAGAAAGGCGCACCGAATGCGTCTTACGACCGTTACGAAGACCGCACCTGGTCCGTTGCCAGCGAATACCAGTGGGCAGCGGCGGATAATGTCGATGTGGTGGCGGGAATAAGCTATGACTGGCGCGACAGTCTGGAAGGCATGAAGCACGAAAAAAATGGTAGCGTCACCCACTATGATGACAACAATCAGTCGGCCTTCAACTGGCAGATGATGACCAAATATCACTTCGATAATGCTGACACATTAGCGCTGTCCTACTCTGACAGAACGCGTTTCCCTACGCTTAAAGAGCGCTACACCACCTCGAAACCGGCCTATAACCAGGTGGCGCTGGTCAATCCGCAGCTTAAACCGGAACGCGCTCGCAGCGTGGATCTGACCTGGAATGGTTCACTTGGCAAAGACTGGGGATTCGAAGCCAGCGTCTATTACAACCGCATCAGCGATGCCATTCTTTCACACAATATTGATGCCGATACCATCCAGAATCAGAACAGCGGCCGGGTGGATTACACCGGTCTGGATGCAGGCGTTAAAGGTAAAGTCTTTGATATGCTGGATGTTGGGCTGAGCTATGGCCTGATTCATGCGGATGTCAAACGCAGCGACATCGGCAAAATAACCGATTTGCCGACGCAAACCCTCACCGCATGGATGACGCTGAAACCGTGGGATCCGTTGAGCATTACGCTGTCTGAAGAGGCCCGCTCATCGAGCTATAGCAATAGCGACGGCTCGCAGAAAGCCGCAGGTTTCGCCATTACCCATTTACGCGCCGACTACGCCATCGGTCACGGGTTTAGCGTCAACGCTTCGGTCAATAACCTGTTCGATACACAATACGTGTACAGCGAAGGATTTATCGAAGAAGGCCGTAATTACTGGGCTGGGATTGAGTACCAGTTCTGACTTAGCCATATAGAGAAACGGCCCCCACAGGGGCCGTTCGATTAATCTCGTCGTACAAGCCGGAAGACACCCAGCACAACAATCGCGCCGACCACGGCCACCAGGAAGCTGTGGAGATTAAACCCGCTGACATCGCCGCCAATACCAAACATCGTTGCCAGCCATCCACCGACCACAGCACCGACGACACCCAGAATACAGGTCAGGATAAATCCCCCGCCATCGCGCCCCGGCATAATCAGTTTGGCGATAACCCCCGCAATCAGACCAAAAATAATCCAGGCAATAATTCCCATTTTCAGGCCCTCTTTCCAGTGAACGCACGCGCAAGACATTCCTGCGCCAGCACTTAAAGTATAGGCAAGCCGTCGCGACATGCTTTTATCACGCAGACTTAATTCATTGGGTTTGGTAAAAAATTTCATCCATTTGTATTAAGTTCCGTCGATTGATGCCGATAACCCAACGACAAACCAGGCATCCAGGAGTCATTAGGTGTGAGTAACTACAATGAGCAGTTCCTGAAGCAAAATCCGTTAGCGGTGTTAGGTGTACTTCGGGACTTAAAGTCGCAGCAGGTTCCACTGCGTATCTCCTGGTCGGGCGGCCAGTTCATCAGCAAAGTTCTGGCCGTCAGCCCGGACGAGCTGGTCATGGATTTTGGCAGCCAGAAATATGAAAACCAGGCCGTACAGCGGGCCAGCCAGATCTCGATTATCGCCGAAACGCAGGGAGCCAAAGTAGAATTCACCCTGCCACAGTTGAAAAAAGGCGAGTATCAGCAACTGCCGGCGTTTATTTCATCCTTGCCGCCTTCTCTGTGGTTTGTGCAGCGTCGCGAATATTTCCGCATCGGCGCTCCGCTGCACCCTCCCTATCGCTGCACGGCAAAAATGCCGGACAACAGCACGCTGTGCTTTCGCTTATTCGATTTATCGCTTGGCGGTATGGGCGGGCTGTTAGAAACGGCAAAACCAGAAGGACTGGTAGAAGGTATACGCTTCGCGCAGGTTGAACTGAATATGGAGCAATGGGGGGTGTATCACGTTGACGCCCAGCTCATTTCCATTAGCGAGCGCAAAGTTATCGACAGCAAAAACGAAACCATTACCACTCCCCGCCTGAGCTTTCGTTTTCTCAACGTCGGCCCGGCGGTGGAGCGGAACTTACAGCGGATTATTTTTTCCCTTGAACGCGAGGCCCGGGAAAAATCGAATAAGGTGCGCGAGTAAACTCACACGAACTACATCACATCCAGCGCTTGTTGAAGCTTCCAGATATAGCGCGGGGCCTGCGGCGCCGGATGATTGTCCGCAACATGTTCAATAAATTCATCCGGGCTGAGATCGTTGATCTTATTGATGGCTTTCTTCCTGTCGGAAGAGAACGTTCGCAGCAATGCGCCCGCGCCGTTGGCGTACGATACTACCAGCGCATACTGCATCACTTGCGGATCCTCGATCCCGGCCAGCGGCCCGGTTTCGAGAATACTCAGGTATGCGGCCCCCATGGAGATATTGCGTTCGGGGTTTTTCAACTCGCTGGTCGACGGCTCTCCGCTCCAACCCATGCGGCGATAAACATCGCGTCCTGAAGTTGAGGCTTTCAACTGCATCAGACCAATCGCATTGGACTTACTGACCGCATTCGGATTTCCGCCTGATTCAATGGCAATAATTGCGGTAATCAATTGTGGACTGACACCCCAGGCCGCACCGGCTTTTTCACTGATTGGCATCCATTGCATTGCGCGTTTAACCGGAACTTCAGCATTCCACGGCGGGTTTTTGTAATCATGTTTTGAACTACAGCCCGCAAGTAATACAACCAAAAAAGCAAACCATCTCAATTTCACGTCATCTATCCTTATAGCCGGAACCTGTCGCTGAGGTGACAACGACATACCTACGCGGCATGATATACATTTGGTTTTAGTTGTAGCAAGGAAATGCCATGTCCCGGTTTCACTTAATTGCCCCGTCGGGCTACTGTATCAATCAGCAGGCTGCCTTACGTGGGCTTGCGCGTCTTACTGAGGCCGGTCATCAGGTCGACAATTCAGCAGTCATTGCGCGCCGCTGCCAGCGTTTTGCAGGTACAGAGGCAGAAAGGCTTGCTGATGTTAACTCGCTCGTTAATCTGAAAACCCCCGATACTATTGTGATGGCGGTACGCGGCGGCTATGGCGCGAGCCGTTTACTGGCAGAAATTGACTGGCAGGGGCTGGCAGCCCGCCAGCAACAAGATCCGTTGCTGCTGTGCGGACACAGCGATTTTACGGCGATCCAGTGTGGTCTGCTGGCACAGGGGAATGTGATTAGCTTCAGCGGCCCGATGCTGGCGGCGAACTTCGGCGCCGAAGAAATGAACGCATTCACCGAGTACCATTTCTGGCAGGCTTTGCGTAATGCCCAATTTACCCTCGAATGGCAGGGTGAGGGTCCGCAGTGCGCAACTGAAGGTACACTGTGGGGCGGAAATCTGGCGATGATCATTTCGCTGATGGGTACACCGTGGATGCCGGCTATCAAAAACGGCATTTTGGTGCTGGAAGACATTAACGAGCATCCATTCCGTGTCGAGCGTATGCTGCTGCAGCTGTACCACGCCGGAATACTAGCCCAGCAAAACGCCATTATTCTTGGCAGTTTTAGCGGTAGCGCACCCAATGATTACGATGCCGGTTACAATCTTGATTCAGTTTGTGATTTTCTGCGCGCCAGATTATCAGTACCGTTGATCTGCGGCCTCGATTTTGGCCATGAACAACGCACTGTCACCTTGCCTTTGGGAGCCAATGCGGTGCTGAAAAATGATAAAAACGGCACTCAGCTCACCTTAAGTGGGCATCCGGTACTAAAATCGTAAAAAAAGCGGCTAATAGGGCTAAGTAAAACGCTGTTTCTGTCGTTATTATGGTAGGGTTTATTAATACGAAACAGCGTAATTCAGGAGTAACCGAACGTTGGATGCCGCAGCAATTATTAGCCTTTTTATTTTGGGTTCCGTTCTCGTCACCTGCAGTATCTTACTCAGTTCATTCTCATCACGTCTCGGTATCCCAATTCTGGTGATATTTCTCGCTATCGGTATGTTAGCGGGCGTGGATGGTATAGGCGGCATACCTTTCGATAACTATCCATTCGCCTACATGGTGAGTAACCTGGCACTGGCGGTTATCCTGCTCGACGGCGGGATGCGCACCCAGGCCAGCTCTTTTCGCGTTGCGTTAGGCCCGGCGCTATCGTTGGCGACGGTCGGTGTGCTGATTACTTCCGGACTCACCGGCATGATGGCCGCGTGGCTGTTTCATCTGGATCTTATCGAAGGACTCCTGATTGGCGCGATTGTTGGTTCAACCGACGCCGCGGCGGTCTTTTCCCTGCTTGGCGGTAAGGGGCTTAACGAACGCGTTGGCTCTACGCTGGAAATTGAATCCGGCAGTAATGACCCGATGGCCGTGTTTTTGACCATCACGCTCATCGCCATGATCCAAAACCACGAGACCGGTTTAAGCTGGATGTTCGCGGTGCACATTATCCAGCAGTTTGGCTTAGGCATCATTATCGGTCTTGGCGGTGGATATATGCTCCAGCAGATGATTAACCGCATTTCGCTGCCTGCCGGACTGTATCCTCTATTGGCGTTAAGCGGTGGGATCCTGATTTTTGCCCTGACCACTGCGCTGGAAGGCAGCGGTATTCTGGCGGTTTATCTATGTGGTTTCCTGCTGGGTAATCGCCCTATTCGCAACCGGTTTGGCATTCTGCAAAACTTCGACGGTCTGGCCTGGCTGGCGCAAATCGCCATGTTCCTGGTGCTCGGACTGCTGGTTACGCCATCCGACCTGCTGCCTATCGCAATCCCGGCACTGATTTTGTCTGCGTGGATGATATTCATTGCCCGCCCGCTTTCGGTCTTCGCGGGACTGCTGCCGTTTCGTGGCTTTAATTTGCGCGAGCGCATTTTCATCAGTTGGGTGGGTCTGCGCGGTGCGGTACCCATCATCCTCGCCGTCTTCCCAATGATGGCGGGTCTGGAGAACGCGCGCCTGTTCTTTAACGTCGCCTTCTTCGTGGTACTTATCTCGTTGCTGTTTCAGGGAACGTCGCTTTCATGGGCTGCTAAAAAAGCCAAAGTGGTGGTCCCTCCCGTCGGCTGGCCCGTGTCGCGCATTGGTCTGGATATTCATCCGGATAACCCGTGGGAGCAGTTTGTTTATCAGCTCAGCGCGGATAAGTGGTGTGTGGGCGCCGCACTGCGCGACCTGCATATGCCGGAAGAAACGCGAATAGCCGCCCTGTTTCGTGACAACGTGCTGTTTCACCCCTCCGGCAGTACGCGTCTTCGCGAAGGCGATGTATTGTGTGTTATTGGCCGCGAGCGCGATCTCCCGGCTCTTGGCAAGCTGTTCAGCCAGTCGCCACCTGTGTCGTTAGACCAGCGCTTCTTCGGTGATTTTATTCTTGAAGCCAGCGCAAAATATGCCGATGTGGCGCTGATTTATGGCCTGGATGATGGCACCGAGTATCGTGATAAGCAGCAAACGCTGGGTGAAATTGTCCAGCATCTGCTTGGTGCCGCGCCGGTCGTCGGTGACCAGGTGGAATTCGCTGGTATGATCTGGACGGTGGCCGAGAAGGAAGATAATGCAGTGCTGAAGGTTGGTGTTCGCGTTGCTGAAGATGAGGATGAGTAAAGCGGATGTTTTTGCCGGGTGGCGGCTGCACCTTACCCGGCCTACAAAATGCACTGACTCTGGAGGCCTGATAAACGCAGCAGCATCAGGCAATGCTATATAAAGTTACACCGTCACAACTGGCACGCGCAGCGCCAGAGAACACATTAACTCGTAGCCTACCGTACCTGCGGCGGTGGCCACATCGTCAATTTTAATCTCTTTGCCCCACAGCTCTACCGGCGTCCCGATCCCTGCCTGCGGGCACGGTGTCAGATCTACCGCCAACATATCCATTGAGACTGTCCCCACCGTCCCGGTACGTACACCATCCACCAGCACAGGCGTTCCGCTTGGCGCATGGCGTGGATAACCGTCTGCATAGCCGGTCGCTACAATGCCAATGCGCTGCTCGCCGCTGGCAGTGTAACGTCCACCGTAGCCCACCCGATCGCCAGCTTTCAGCGTTTGTATGCCGATTATCTCGCTGCTCAAAGTCATCACTGGCTTCAGGCCGGTGTTAGCGATGTCTCGCCATTGTCCCGAAGGCGATGCGCCATACAAAATAATGCCCGGACGAACCCAGTCATAATGCGCTTCAGGGTGCCACAGCGTGGCGGCCGAATTCGACAGCGATCGTCTGCACTCCAGCCCTTCAGTTGCCTGCGCAATACGCGCCATAGCTTCCTGAATACCTTCCGGGTGCTCTGCATCGGCAAAATGCGACATCAGCGTCATTTCACCGACGTTGGGCATCGCCCGCAGCTGTTGCCATACCGTGGGAACTCTTTCCGGTAAAAACCCAAGCCGGTTCATACCACTGTTCACCTTCAGGTAAACATCGAGCGGCGCCTTCAGGCGCGCATTCTGCAATGCTTTTAGCTGCCAGTTACTGTGTACACAGGTGGTTAGTCGATAATTGTCATATACAGTCAGGTCTTCAGCGTGGAAAAAACCCTCCAGCATGAGTATCGGGCCTTTCCATCCACGCTCGCGTAGGGTTATCGCCTCTTCAAGATTGAGCATGGCAAAACCATCGGTTGTGCCCAACGCATTCCAGACGCGTTCAATACCGTGTCCATACGCATTGGCTTTTACCACCGACCAGACGCGGGCGTCCGGCGCGGCCTGGCGGGTAATGGTCAGATTTTGTTTCAACGCCTGCAGGTCAATGCTGGCCAGTATCGGGCGGGTCATCTCACGTCCTTATCAGTTATGTGCGCCATGTAAATGCCGTGGACGAGAGGGGGTAAACCCCGGACTGTAACGCGCCACGCTCAGATCGTCATAAGGTATGGCTGGCGTGCGGCCAGAAAGGATATCGCTCAGCAGCTGACCGGAGCCGCAGGCCATGGTCCAACCCAGCGTGCCGTGGCCGGTATTGAGCAGCAGATTCTTAAAGCGGGTGCGCCCCACCACCGGCGTTCCGTCCGGCGTCATCGGACGCAGTCCGGTCCAGAAGGTTGCCTGCTCCACATGACCGCCGCGCGGGAAGAGATCGCGTACGACCATTTCCAGCGTTTCACGACGAGGTTGTAGCAGTTCTGTATTAAAGCCGACAATCTCCGCCATACCGCCTACGCGAATACGATTGTCAAAGCGGGTAATAGCGATTTTGTAGGTTTCATCAAGGATAGTAGAAACCGGCGCACCGTCGTCTTGCGCCACCGGAATGGTCAACGAATAGCCTTTGAGCGGATAGACCGGGATATCAACGATCCCTTTCAGCATTGCCGTGGAGTACGAACCAAACGCCATCACATAGGCATCGGCTTTAACTATCTCTTCGCCGCACTGGACGCCATAAATCTGCTCACCATCGCTCAGCAGCTTATCGACCGGGGTATTAAAGCGAAACTTAACGCCTGCCTGCTCCGCCATCTGCGCCAGACGCTGGGTAAACAGCTGGCAGTCGCCGGTTTCATCATTCGGTAAGCGCAGACCACCGGTCAGTTTGTGCGCCACTTCTGCCAGTGCGGGTTCGACTTCCGCCAGACGGTTTGCTTCCAGCAGTTGATATGGCACGCCAGCGTCTTCTAGCACGGCGATGTCGCGAGTGGCGTTCTCATACTGTTGGGCAGTACGGAAAAGTTGCAGGGTTCCGCCCTGACGTCCTTCGTACTCGATACCGGTAGAGGCGCGCAGCGCTTTCAGGCAATCACGGCTGTATTCCGCCAGCCGCACCATGCGTCCTTTATTTTCCATATAGTGGCTGGTGTCGCAGTTGCGCAGCATCTGCCACATCCATTTCAACTGGAACTGGGTTCCGTCAAGACGGACGGCCAGCGGAGCGTGGCGCTGAAACATCCACTTAATTGCTTTTAGCGGTACGCCTGGTGCCGCCCATGGTGCTGCATAACCTGGAGAGATTTGCCCCGCGTTCGCCGCACTGGTTTCCAGTGCCGGACCGGGCTCACGATCAATGACGGTGACATCGTGTCCAGCCTGACTTAAGTACCAGGCGCTGGTCACGCCAACGACACCACTTCCCAGTATGACAACTCGCATAGCCACTCCGTTAACAGTAAAAGAACAATCATCTAATTACATCTTGATAACTCAGTTGAAAATATTATTCAACATATGGCTTTTTTATGGTGACTTACCTCACATATAGCGGTGATGGCTGGGGACTCTCCGCTTTGGCATCTCCTGCTGTGCGTTATTTTTATCCAGCATAAAATTTTGCGGCCATGCCATTTTTCGACGCCTCGCTAACGTGAAATCGCAAAGAAAAAATTTCTGCCGCAGCACGTTTTTTAACACCATGATCTATGCTTGACATGAGGTACTCCAGACAGAGAGTGCCGCCAACAATGAGGGTGCGCGAATGGCTACGATTGATTCCATGAACAAGGACAGCACACGGTTAAGCGATGGACCCGACTGGACGTTTGATCTGCTGGATGTCTATCTGGCAGAGATAGACCGCGTGGCGAAACTCTACAGACTGGACACCTACCCGCACCAAATCGAGGTGATCACCTCCGAACAGATGATGGACGCTTACTCCAGCGTCGGGATGCCGATCAACTATCCTCACTGGTCGTTTGGTAAAAAGTTTATTGAAACCGAGCGCTTGTATAAGCATGGTCAGCAGGGACTGGCCTATGAGATTGTTATCAACTCCAATCCGTGTATCGCGTATCTGATGGAGGAGAACACCATCACCATGCAGGCGCTGGTGATGGCGCATGCCTGCTACGGACACAACTCCTTCTTCAAAAACAACTACCTGTTCCGAAGCTGGACGGATGCCAGTTCCATTGTCGATTACCTGATCTTCGCGCGAAACTATATAACCCAGTGTGAAGAGCGTTACGGCGTGGATGAAGTCGAAAAGCTGCTCGACTCCTGCCATGCGCTGATGAACTACGGCGTTGACCGTTACAAACGCCCGCAAAAAATCTCCCTACAGGAAGAGAAAGCCCGTCAGAAAAGTCGTGAAGAGTATCTGCAAAGCCAGGTGAATATGTTGTGGCGCACGCTGCCGAAGAAAGAGGAAGAGAAAACTGTGGCGGAAGCCCGGCGTTATCCCTCTGAGCCACAGGAAAACCTGCTGTACTTCATGGAGAAGAACGCCCCGCTGCTGGAGTCCTGGCAACGCGAAGTGCTGCGCATTGTACGCAAGGTCAGCCAGTATTTTTATCCGCAGAAACAGACGCAGGTGATGAACGAAGGCTGGGCCACTTTCTGGCATTACACCATCCTGAACCACCTTTATGATGAGGGTAAAGTCACCGAGCGGTTTATGCTGGAGTTTCTGCATAGCCATACCAATGTGGTATTTCAGCCGCCCTACAACAGCCCGTGGTATAGCGGGATAAACCCTTATGCCCTGGGGTTTGCCATGTTCCAGGATATCAAACGTATTTGTCAGTCGCCGACCGAGGAGGACAAATACTGGTTCCCGGACATAGCGGGTTCTGACTGGCTGGAAACCCTGCATTTCGCGATGCGCGATTTCAAAGATGAGAGCTTTATCAGCCAGTTCCTGTCACCAAAGGTGATGCGTGATTTCCGTCTGTTCACCGTGCTGGATGACGATCGTCACAACTACCTGGAGATATCTGCGATTCATAATGAGGAAGGATATCGTGAGATCCGCAACAGGTTGTCGTCGCAATACAACCTCAGCAACCTGGAGCCGAATATTCAAATCTGGAACGTCGATCTGCGTGGCGACCGTTCGCTCACCTTACGCTACATTCCGCATAACCGCGCGCCGCTGGATAAAGGACGCAAAGAAGTGCTCAAGCACGTACACCGGCTTTGGGGTTTTGACGTGATGCTGGAGCAACAGAATGAAGATGGCAGCGTGGAGCTGTTGGAGCGTTGCCCGCCAAGGATGAACGGTCTGTAAATCTTATTACCGGAGGCGGTGTAAACACCATATCCGGCCTACGAAGTGCACGTATTGTAGGCCGGATAAGACGCTTTGGCGTCGCCATCCGGCATGGAGCGATTAACGGCCCTGAATAGCTAAGTCGCCCGGCAGGCTCTTCTGCATACGATGCCAAATTTCGCCGCTGTCGTGACCATAGCGGCGCACCGTTTCATACACCTGCTCATGAGCGCCCTGCTCGCAGAGTTCTGACAGTTTACGGTAGAAGCTCAGCGCCAGCGCGCGCGCTTCCGGATTGGCAAAATAATGACGGCCAATGCGGGTATATAATCCTTTCATACCGTTGAGGATCAAACCGTAAATCGGATTGCCGGAGGCAAATGCCAGACCGCGGAAAATGTTATAATCCAGATCGGCAAATGCGTCAGCGTGGTCGGCCACCTGATTTGCCGTCGCCAGAACCTCCTGCGCTTTATCAGGATGCTGGCGAAACGCAGTACGAACAAAGATCGTCGAAATATTGGTACGCACAGACAGCAGATTATCAATCAACTGGGGGACACTCTCGTGATCGAGACGCGCCAGCGTTTCAAGAATATTCAGCCCGGAGGTTTCCCAGAAGTTATTCACCTTCGTCGGTTTGCCGTGTTGAATGGTCAACCAGCCATCTCGCGCCAACCGCTGCAATACTTCGCGTAGCGTGGTACGTGTCACCCCAATAAGTTCGGAGAGTTCACGTTCAGCGGGCAAAATAGTGCCAGGTGGGAAGCGGTTATTCCAGATACTTTCAATGATGTACTCTTCCGCGAACCCAGCCGGGCTTTGCGCCTTAATGACCATAGTAAAAATTCCATTACACAGCAAAACATAGTTACACACATCATACCAGATGGGTATCTTAGCTGATAGCTGACGCAATGAAGAAAAAGTGGATCAAGGCTTCATTTTCCAAATAACGCTACAGTACAGCCAACCTTGTCAGTCTCGTGAATAGCTTGCCTGTACTCCCTCCTCCCGCTAAGCTTTGCGGTCAAACATAAAAACATGATTTCATTTTTAAAGGTAGGGAAATCACCATGGAGCTATCATGGGGCCGCGCGATGTGGCGCAATTTTTTAGGTCAATCACCAGACTGGTACAAACTTGCACTGCTTGTCTTCTTAGTCGTCAACCCGATTATTTTTTTCATCAACCCTTTTATCGCCGGCTGGTTGCTGGTGGCCGAGTTCATTTTCACGCTGGCGATGGCGTTAAAATGCTACCCACTGCTGCCAGGTGGGCTGTTGGCTATCGAAGCTGTCATTATTGGCATGACCAGCGCCACGCATGTGCGTGAAGAGGTTGCCGCAAACCTTGAGGTGTTATTGCTGCTGATGTTTATGGTGGCAGGCATCTACTTTATGAAGCAGTTATTACTGTTTATTTTCACGCGTCTGCTGCTCACTATTCGCTCCAAGACGCTGCTGTCGCTGTCTTTTTGTGTTGCAGCCGCTTTCCTCTCGGCGTTCCTCGATGCGTTGACCGTCGTGGCCGTGGTGATCAGCGTTGCGGTCGGTTTTTATGGTATCTACCATCGCGTTGCTTCTTCTCGCGCGGAAGACAACAACATGCTCGATGACAGCCATATCGATCAGCACAATAAAGTCGTACTTGAGCAGTTCCGCGGTTTTCTGCGTAGCCTGATGATGCACGCGGGTGTCGGTACGGCGTTAGGCGGCGTGATGACCATGGTGGGCGAACCACAAAACCTGATTATCGCCAAAGCAGCTGGCTGGCATTTTGGTGACTTCTTCCTGCGCATGTCGCCGGTTACCGTCCCGGTACTGATTTGCGGCCTGTTAACCTGTGTGCTGGTCGAGAAATTACGCTGGTTTGGCTATGGCGAAACGCTGCCGGAGACCGTCCGTGATGTCCTGCAACAGTTTGACGATCAGAGCCGCCAACAACGTACCCGTCAGGACAAAATCAAACTGATTGTCCAGGCGATTATTGGCGTCTGGCTGGTCGTTGCTTTGGCCCTGCACCTGGCAGAAGTCGGATTGATCGGTTTGTCGGTCATCATTCTGGCAACCTCGTTGACCGGCGTCACCGACGAACATGCGATAGGTAAAGCCTTTACCGAGTCGCTACCCTTCACCGCGCTGCTGACCGTGTTCTTCTCTATTGTCGCGGTGATTATCGATCAACAGCTCTTTTCGCCGATAATTCAGTTTGTTTTGCAGTCTTCTGAGCATGCTCAACTGACGCTGTTTTATCTCTTCAACGGCCTGCTGTCTTCGATCTCTGATAACGTTTTTGTCGGCACTATTTACATTAACGAAGCCAAAGCCGCACTGGAACAAGGGACTATCAGTCTCAACCAGTATGAGCTGTTGGCGGTGGCAATCAATACCGGGACCAACCTGCCTTCCGTGGCCACACCAAACGGTCAGGCGGCGTTCCTGTTCCTGCTGACCTCCGCGCTGGCACCATTGATTCGCCTCTCTTATGGTCGCATGGTGTGGATGGCCCTGCCGTATACTCTCGTCCTGACGCTCGTTGGTCTGCTTTGCGTCGAGTTCACGCTGGTACCGGTGACCGAGTGGATGACTCAAACGGGCTGGTTAGCTACACTTTCATAACAATTAACCGGGCAAATCACTGCCCGGTTTGACTTTTTGCATGATAAATATCCGATTACGCAAATTTTCAATTCCCGCTAGTGGCGCATAAAGTGAATTGGTTTAAACTGCGGTCTCTACGCATGTTGCAGGGAAATGATTATGTTGCGATTTTTAAACCAGTGCTCCCGAGGTCGTGGAGCATGGTTATTGTTGGCGTTAACCGCCTTTGCGCTGGAGCTCGTCGCGCTGTGGTTCCAGCACGTCATGCTGCTAAAACCTTGCGTGTTGTGTATTTACGAACGTAGCGCATTATTCGGCGTGATGGGTGCAGGGCTGGTTGGTGCTATCGCACCAAAAACACCGCTGCGCTATGTGGCGATGATAATCTGGATTTACAGTGCCTGGCGCGGACTTCAGTTAGCGTATGAGCACACCATGATTCAGCTGCACCCATCACCGTTTATGACCTGTGATTTTGCCGCACGCTTCCCAAGCTGGCTGCCACTGGACAAATGGCTGCCGCAGGTGTTTTTAGCGTCCGGTGACTGTGCTGAGCGCCAGTGGTCTTTTTTAACCCTGGAAATGCCGCAGTGGCTGTTGGGGATCTTCGCCGCCTACCTGGTGGTCGCCGTGCTGGTGGTGATAGCACAGCCGTTCAAGCCGAAAAAACGTGACCTCTTCGGTCGCTAACAGAGACGCTCCTTCGGGAGCGTTTTTTTTGCCTTAAATTCATTGCCTGCTGGCATCTATAAGATGTATATTAAATACATCTTATAGATGCCGCACCAAGGAGATGTCTTATGTCCCATTTACGCATCCCGGCAAACTGGAAAGTTAAACGCTCTACTCCCTTCTTTACCAAAGACAACGTCCCTGCAGCACTGCTTTCTCACCATAACACTGCAGCAGGCGTTTTTGGCCAGCTTTGTGTGATGGAAGGTACGGTAACGTATTACGGCTTTGCCAATGAAGACGCAAAAGAGCCTGAAGTAAAAGTGGTGATTAATGCCGGTCAGTTTGCGACCAGTCCACCGCAGTATTGGCATCGCGTTGAATTAAGCGACGACGCCCAATTCAACATCAATTTCTGGGTTGAAGATGACAACCATGGAGATGAGATGTATCAGGCGAAAAAGTCTTAAGCCTTAACGCCTGCTAATCGATGGGCGGCTTAGTCCGCCCATGAAGGTTTGTTCAGAATATGATCCTGCCAGTCACGCACTTCCGATTCTTTCACCGCAATATGACGTACTGAAATACGTTCACCGTGCATCGCCGCTTTTGATCCCGTCAGCAGTGGATGCCACTCCGGCAGCCCTTTACCTTCCGCTAGCAGACGATACGCACAGGTCATCGGCAGCCATTCAAAGGTAGGCAGATTATCGCGCGTCAGTTTGATACAGTCAGGCTCGTACTCGAATCGACGTTCGTAATTACGGCACTGACAGGTTTTGATATTGAGCTGCTTACACGCGACGTTAGTAAAATAGATTTCGTCGGTGTCTTCGTCCATCAGCTTATGCAGGCAGCATTGACCACACCCGTCACATAATGACTCCCACTCGGCATCGGTCATTTCATCCAGGGTTTTACTTTGCCAGAAAGGTATGTCGCTCATCAGGGTATCCGCTATTGCAATAAAGCTGCACCTTATAACCAGTCTGGCACGCTGATGCAAGTTTTGCCGCCCGAAAAGGCGGCAAGAAGAGATTACAGCACGCGTGTCGTCAGCGTTTGACCATGAAAACTGATAGCCAGTTCATCACCGCTGTTTAACGGCCCAACGCCCGCTGGCGTCCCCGTCAACACAACATCGCCCGCTTTGAGGGTAAAGAAACGACTCATGTAGGCAATCAAAGGAACGATTTGATGGATCATATCCGCCGTGGTGCCGTGCTGACGCTGTTCACCGTTGACCGTTAATCCGAGCATCGTATCCTGTGGATCGCCGTTAAACTCCGCCACCGGAATAAACCCTGACAGCGGGCAAGAGTTATCAAAACCCTTCGCTTTTTCCCATGGCTGCCCCGCCTTCTTCATTTTGCCCTGAATATCACGCAGGGTCAGATCCAACGCGACGCCATAGCCCGCGATGGCTTTGCGCACATGTTCTTCCGTCGCCTGACGTAAGGTCGCGCCAATCAAAACAGCCAGCTCAACTTCATGGTGAACCGAACCCATATCAGATGGGATAACCAGCGGCTGACGCAAATCGCACAGCGCGGTTTCCGGTTTAATAAACAGCACCGGCTCTTCCGGAGGCGTTCCACCCATCTCTTTAATATGGTTGGCATAGTTACTCCCTACGCAAACCACCTTACTCACCGGATAATCCAGCAGAGCACCATGCCAGTTATGATGTTGATACATTACTTTCCCCTAACGTAGTTATCAATTTCAGGTACTGCATCGATGGGGCGTGCTGCTGCCGGATGCAGTTTAACGTTTATCGTCTGGTGTATTTTGTTTCGTCGCGGCCAGATGCTGTTTAAGTAAATCTTCTGGCGGCGGTGGTATTTGTAAATAATAGCCCTGCTCGGTGAGTGCCTGTTTTACTTTTTCCAGATCGGCATTAACCAGCTTTTTACGGCCATCAAGCGGCAACATCATTGCCAGCGTCGGCTGACCAAATCCTTTCATCAGTTCTTCAGGAACTCGCGAGAAATCGTCTTTTTTTTCGACATATAAATAGGTCTGGTCACGTTTACTGCTTCGGTAGATCACACAAAACATATCTTTTACTCTGAATTCACGGAATGGTGGCTTGCCTCAATATAATACTGACTATAACATGCCTTATAGTCTTCGGAATATCACCCCGCGCTGGGGATGATAAATAGCAAATTGAGTAAGGCCAGGATGTCAAACACGCCAATCGAGCTTAAAGGCAGTAGCTTCACCTTATCAGTGGTTCATTTACATGAAGCAGAACCCGAGGTTATTCGTCAGGCGTTGGAAGACAAAATCGCGCAGGCACCTGCTTTTTTAAAACATGCTCCCGTAGTGGTTAACGTGAGTGGTCTTGAAAGCCCGGTAAACTGGTCAGCGCTGCAGAAGGTTGTCGCGTCTACCGGATTGCGCATTATCGGCGTTAGCGGATGCAAAGACGCCAGACTCAAGGCTGAAATCGACGAAATGGGTCTTCCTTTACTGACTGAAGGTAAAGAAAAAGCTATTCGTCCTGCGCCCGTTGAGGCCCCGGCTCCCGTCGCTCCGCCACAAAACGTTACTCCCATCACAAAAACACGATTAATAAATGTGCCGGTTCGTTCCGGTCAGCGCATTTATGCACCACAATGTGATCTGATTGTTACAAGCCACGTCAGTGCAGGCGCAGAGCTTATCGCTGATGGCAATATTCATGTTTATGGAATGATGAGAGGCCGTGCGTTGGCAGGCGCAAGCGGTGACCGGGAAGCGCAAATTTTTTGTACCCATCTGACGGCAGAACTGGTGTCTATCGCAGGTGTTTATTGGCTGAGTGATAAAATCCCAGCAGAATTTTATGGCAAAGCGGCACGTCTGCAATTAGCAGAAAACGCTTTGACAGTTCAACCGTTGAATTGATCCCTTTTTAACAAGGAATTTCTATGGCACGCATTATTGTTGTTACTTCGGGTAAAGGGGGCGTTGGCAAAACCACCTCCAGCGCGGCCATCGCTACAGGTTTGGCCCAGAAGGGAAAGAAAACTGTCGTTATTGATTTTGATATCGGCCTGCGTAATCTTGATCTGATTATGGGTTGTGAACGCCGCGTCGTTTACGACTTCGTCAACGTTATTCAGGGCGATGCGTCGTTAAATCAGGCGCTAATCAAAGATAAGCGTACCGAAAATCTCTTTATTCTTCCGGCCTCACAAACTCGCGATAAAGACGCGTTGACGCGTGAAGGCGTCGCGAAAGTTCTGGACGATCTGAAAACGATGGAATTCGACTTCATCGTCTGCGACTCTCCGGCGGGTATTGAAACCGGTGCGCTGATGGCCCTCTATTTTGCCGATGAAGCGATTATTACCACCAACCCGGAAGTCTCCTCTGTACGTGACTCTGACCGTATTCTGGGTATTCTGGCGTCGAAATCTCGTCGCGCGGAAAACGGTGAAGACCCAATTAAAGAGCATCTGCTGCTTACGCGCTACAACCCTGGCCGCGTAAATAAAGGTGACATGCTGAGCATGGAAGACGTACTGGAAATTCTGCGAATCAAGCTGGTTGGCGTGATTCCTGAAGATCAGTCAGTCCTGCGCGCGTCTAACCAGGGTGAGCCGGTTATTCTCGACATCAATGCTGATGCCGGTAAAGCCTATGCTGATACCGTAGACCGTCTGTTGGGAGAAGAACGTCCTTTCCGCTTCATTGAAGAAGAGAAGAAAGGTTTCCTCAAACGCCTGTTCGGAGGATAAGTTATGGCATTACTGGATTTTTTTCTCTCGCGGAAAAAGAGCACAGCGAACATCGCTAAAGAGCGACTGCAGATTATTGTTGCGGAACGTCGTCGTAGTGACGCCGAGCCACATTATTTACCGCAGCTGCGCAAGGATATTCTCGACGTTATCTGCAAGTATGTACAAATTGATCCCGAAATGGTCACGGTACAACTTGAACAAAAAGACGGCGATATTTCGATCCTCGAACTTAACGTGACATTACCTGAAGCGGAAGAGTCTAAATAAGCTCTTTTGTCGCTAAATCATGGTTACGAAAAAGGCAGATTATTCTGCCTTTTTTATTTTCTGTCTCTGACTAACCTATCGAGCATTTATTCCAAAGTAAACTTTGGGTAGTTTTCGGCAAAATAGCGGCGCAAATACTCAACCGTAATACGGATTTTTGCCGACGTCGCCAGCCGGGAGACATAAACCGCCCATATATTGGCGGGTTGATAATACTCAGGCAATATATGCACCAGATGTCCGCTGGCAATGTTGTCGCAAACGTCCCACCACGAACGCAAAGCAATTCCCTGCCCATCCAGACACCATTGATGTACCACTTCGCCATGGTTAGACGACAGCGGCCCCGTAACCTTTATTGAGTGTGCGCCCTCTTTATTACGCATTTGCCAGATACCAAACGGATGGTCGCGTTCTTTAATAACCAGGCAGGGAAAAGTAGAAAGATCGTTCAGTTGTTTCGGCACTCCATGCTGCGCCACAAATTCCGGCGAGGCGCACAGAATACGGTAGTTAGTCGCCAGCTTGCGGGCAATCAGGTTCGGCGCGATATCATCCCCGATACGAATATCAAGATCGACGCCCTCATTGACCATATCTACCAGACGGTCTTCAACATCGAACCTCAGTTCTAACTGCGGGTACTCTTTTGCCAGCGCAGACAGCGCCGGAGCGACCACCCGGCGGCCAAAACCAAAGCTACTGATAATTCGTAGCATCCCCTGCGGGATCTGCCTGGCATCGGACAGCTCGTCCATCATCTGATCGACATCCTGCAGGATCCGCTGTGCCCATTCGTAGATCCGCTCCCCCTCTTCCGTGATGGTTACGCGCCGCGTTGTTCGGTGCAACAGCACCACGTTCAGCGTTTGTTCCAACAGGGCAACGCGCTTACTGATAAAAGCCGGAGATACGCCCAGCTCTTCGGCAACGGCGGCAAATCCCGCACGACGGGCAACCAGCATAAAGACGCGTAAATCATTTAACAGCGGCAGATTATTCATGATCTGTGTTTTATGTTTCACCAGTTAGGGGGATTAACTATTAATCAGTCAATTATAGGATACGGGGAAAGTCAATTTTGATGGCGTACAAGTGAGAGCTGCTATGAAGAAAACCTGTCGTATTGCCGCTATCCCCGGAGATGGCATTGGTAAAGAAGTCCTGCCTGAAGGCATTCAGGTGTTGCAGGCAGCCGCCGAGCGTTGGGGGTTGTCACTCAGCTTTGAGCAAATGGAATGGGCCAGCTGCGAGTACTACGCCCATCACGGGAAGATGATGCCGGATGACTGGCATGAGCAGTTACAATCCTTCGATGCTATCTATTTTGGTGCCGTTGGCTGGCCGGAAACCGTACCGGACCACATCTCATTATGGGGTTCACTGCTTAAGTTTCGCCGCGAATTCGACCAGTATGTCAACCTGCGCCCGGTACGCCTGTTTCCAGGCGTACCTTGCCCGCTGGCAGGCAAGCAGCCTGGCGACATTGATTTCTATGTGGTGCGCGAGAACACCGAGGGAGAATACTCTTCACTCGGCGGACGCGTAAGCGAAGGTACAGAACACGAAGTGGTTATCCAGGAGTCGGTCTTCACCCGTCGCGGCGTGGATCGTATATTGCGTTACGCTTTCGAGCTGGCGCAAAACCGCCCGCGCAAAACCCTGACCTCGGCGACTAAATCCAATGGACTGGCCATCAGCATGCCGTACTGGGATGAGCGCGTGGAAGCAATGGCGGCTAACTATCCCGAGATCCGTTGGGATAAACAGCATATTGATATACTCTGCGCCCGCTTTGTGATGCAGCCGGAGCGTTTTGACGTGGTGGTTGCCTCCAACCTGTTTGGCGACATCCTTTCCGATCTGGGTCCAGCCTGTACCGGAACGATTGGCATTGCGCCTTCAGCCAACTTAAACCCGGAACGCACCTTCCCGTCCCTGTTCGAGCCAGTACACGGTTCGGCCCCCGATATCTACGGCAAGAACATCGCCAACCCTATAGCGACTATCTGGGCTGGCGCCATGATGCTCGACTTCCTTGGCAACGGTGATGCCAACTATAAAGCCGCCCACGACGGTATTCTGGCAGCAATTGAGCAGGTTATTGCCAGCGGCCCGAAAACGCCAGATATGAAAGGCAACGCCACCACCCAACAGGTAGGTGAAGCCATCGCTCAGGCACTGCGTTAGAGGTCAAACCACGAAATATGAGCCGCGTCACTGACGCGGCTTTTTTATGCGTTTTATGTCGCCAAAAACCTGCGCCAATTCACCTTTTATTATTTCCGTTCCGTGTTTTATTGCTTCACGTATCGGGCAATTGTTTAATTCATGTAAAGAACAAATAATAAAATTGTTAAACACAAAATCACTAATTCCCTACAGCATGATAACAACGACAGGCTAATGCCATACGCGGGCAACTGTGCCCAGGAGATCCCATGTTGAGCAACGTAAAGAAAAAAGACATGCCGCTGATAGCCATCAGCCTGGTGGCTATTCTTTTCATCGCCGCCACACTTAGTCTCTTCCCTCAGCAGTCTGCACAAGTCGCAAATACCCTTTTTAACGGCGTTACCCGGATGCTGGGTTCCGCCGTGCAGATCCTCGTTCTGATGGCGATGGGTCTGGTCGTCTGGCTGGCCACCAGCAAATACGGCAACATTCGTCTGGGAGAAGGAAAAGCGGAATACAGCACGCTGTCCTGGCTGTTTATGTTTATTTGTGCCGGACTAGGTTCCTCCACGCTCTACTGGGGCGTTGCTGAGTGGGCCTATTATTACCAGACCCCGGGTCTGAATATCGCTCCGCACTCGCAAAAAGCGCTGGAATACAGCTTACCCTACTCTTTTTTCCATTGGGGAATCAGCGCCTGGGCGACCTATACGCTGGCTTCATTAACCATGGCCTACCACTTTCATGTGCGGAAAAACAAAGGGCTGAGCCTGTCCGGAATAATCGCCGCTATCACCGGCGTGCATCCGCAGGGCGTGTGGGGCCGGCTGGTTGATTTGATGTTCCTGATCGCAACAGTTGGCGCGTTAACCATCTCTCTGGTTGTCACCGCCGCCACCTTTACCCGTGGTTTATCTGCTCTCACGGGTTTACCGGATAACTTCACCGTACAGGCGTTTGTTATCCTGTTCTCTGGCGGCATTTTCTGTCTGAGCTCCTGGATTGGCATCAACAACGGCTTGCAACGTCTGAGCAAAATGGTCGGCTGGGGGGCGTTTTTACTGCCGCTGCTGGTGCTGATTGTCGGCCCGACCGAATTCATCACCAATAACATCATCAACGCCATTGGTCTGACGACACAAAACTTTTTGCAGATGAGCCTGTTCACCGATCCACTTGGCAACGGTGAGTTCACCCGCAACTGGACGGTGTTCTACTGGCTGTGGTGGATCTCCTACACCCCTGGCGTGGCAATGTTTGTCACTCGCGTATCCCGTGGTCGCAAAATCAAAGAGGTTATCTGGGCATTAATCTTAGGTAGTACCGTTGGCTGCTGGTTCTTCTTTGGCGTGATGGAAAGCTACTCCATTCACCAGTTTGTGAACGGTGTGATCGACGTACCGCAGGTTATGGCCGCGTTAGGCGGCGAAACAGCCGTACAGCAAGTGTTGATGTCGTTGCCTGCCGGGAAACTGTTCCTGGTGGCGTATCTGGCGATCATGATTATTTTTCTCGCCTCGCATATGGATGCCGTCGCCTACACCATGGCGGCCACCAGCACGCGTAACCTGCAGGAAGGGGAAGATCCGCAGCGTAGCTTACGTCTGTTCTGGTGCGTGGTCATCACCCTGATCCCCTTATCGATTTTATTCACCGGCGCGTCCCTGGAAACCATGAAGACCACGGTGGTTCTGACCGCACTTCCCTTCCTCGCCATTCTGTTGGTGAAGGTTGGCGGTTTTCTTCGTTGGGTACGGCAGGACTATGCCCACGTTCCTGCGCATCAAATTGAAAGTCATCTTCCCGAAACGCCAGTTAACGCCCCCGTTGCGCCACCGGCCGGGACATTACTCAAAGGCGACAATTAAGCGCCAGTAAAAAATCCTCTTACTCACAAAATAAAGGTATTCCAATGAGCAATCTGAGCCCTGAGTTTATTCTGCCGCAAAATTTCTGTGCCAACCCGCAGGACGCCTGGACTATCCCTGCCCGGTTCTATACCGACCATCAGGCCTTCGAGCACGAACAAGAGAAAGTGTTTGCTAAAAGCTGGATTTGCGTCGCCCACAGTAGCGAGCTGGCAAAGCCCAATGATTATGTTACCCGGGAAGTGATTGGCGAGAACATCGTGCTGGTACGGGGTCGCGATAACGTGCTGCGCGCGTTCTACAACGTTTGCCCGCATCGTGGTCATCAGCTGTTGAGCGGCGAAGGGAAAGCGAAAAATGTAATTACCTGCCCTTACCACGCATGGGCGTTCAAACTTGACGGCAATCTGGCGCATGCGCGTAACTGCGAAAATGTCGCCAACTTCGACAGCGAAAAAGCGCACCTTACTCCTGTACGTCTGGAAGAGTATGCCGGATTCGTGTTTATCAACATGGATCCGAACGCGGGCAGCGTGGAAGAACAACTCCCAGGTCTTGCAGACAAAGTTATCGAAGCCTGCCCTGATGTGCATGACCTGAAGCTGGCGGCGCGCTTTACGACCCGAACTCCAGCCAACTGGAAGAATATTGTCGATAACTATCTGGAGTGCTACCACTGCGGCCCGGCTCACCCTGGTTTTTCCGACTCGGTTCAGGTTGATCGTTACTGGCATACTATGCACGGCAACTGGACGCTACAATACGGTTTCGCCAAACCGTCAGAGCAGTCATTTAAGTTCGAAGAAGGTGTTGATGCCGCCTTCCACGGTTTCTGGCTGTGGCCGTGCACCATGCTCAACGTTACGCCAATCAAAGGCATGATGACCGTTATCTATGAATTTCCAGTGGATGCAGAAACTACGCTGCAAAACTATGACATTTACTTCACCAACGAAGAGCTGACCGAAGAGCAGAAACAACTGATCGAATGGTATCGCAACGTCTTTCGTCCTGAAGATTTACGTCTGGTTGAAAGCGTGCAAAAGGGGCTGAAATCGCGCGGGTATCGCGGTCAGGGCCGCATTATGGCGGACACCAGCGGCAGCGGCATCTCCGAACATGGCATTGCCCATTTCCATAATCTGGTCGCGCAGGTGTTTCAGGAATAACCAGGGGCTGTAACGACAGACACCGGCGCGTCGTTGAACCGCGCCGGACAGATTTTTTAGGGAGTGCCGCAATGTCTGATTATCAAATGCAAGAAGTCCAGGTCAGCCGGATTGAGACGATTACCGCGCAGGTAAAACGCTTTACTTTAACGGCGACATCAGGCGAGCCGTTGCCCGCGTTTCAGGGTGGCAGCCATATTATCGTGCAGATGCGCGATGGCGAGAATCTATACAGCAATGCGTACTCGCTGATGAGTTCACCCTTCGATACCAGCGCCTGGCAAATCGCCGTACGACTGGAAGAGGCGTCCAAAGGCGGCTCACGTTATCTGCATCAAAAGGTGAAACCCGGCGACACGCTCACGATCTCCACACCAAACAATCTGTTCGCCCTAGCCCCTCAGGCACAACAACATCTGTTGATTGCCGGAGGTATCGGCATCACACCGTTTTTATCGCAGATCCCGGAGCTGGAACACTCTCAGGCAGAATGGCAACTGCATTATTGCTCTCCCAGTCAGGACAACTGCGCGTTTTATGACGAACTCCTGCAACACCCCAGCGTCGATCGTATTCATCTGCATCTGTCAAGCTCAGGGACACGCCTTGATTTATCTCGCCTGCTGGCCGATGTCGAACCCGGCACACATATTTACACCTGCGGGCCAGCAGTGCTCAACGATGCCGTCAGAGAAGCGGCTTCCCTCCATAGACTGGACAGCAATACGCTACATTTCGAACAATTTGCGCTGGAAGATAAAAGCGGTGATGCCTTTACCCTGGTGCTGGCGCGTTCAGGACGCGAGTTTGTGGTCCCGGAAGAGATGACCATTTTGCAGGTTATCGAAAATAACAAAGCCGCGCGCGTTGAGTGCCTGTGCCGGGAAGGCGTGTGCGGCACCTGCGAAACAACGATTCTTGAAGGGGAAGCGGATCACCGCGATCAGTATTTCAGCGACGACGAAAAAGCCAGCCAGCAGAGCATGCTCATTTGTTGCTCTCGCGCCAAAGGTAAGCGCCTGGTGCTTGATTTGTAGCGTTGCGCAGGCCGGGTTAGCAATGGCGCAACCCGGCGAGCCTGGTGACTTACTGCGGATATTCCTGCAGCAGCGCGTTGAGACGATCGGACATCAGTTCGCCACGCCAACCGGAAACCAACTCCGGCAGGGTCTGCTGCGGCTTTAATTTCCAGTGCCAGTTGAGTAGCTGGTTGATTTGACGGCGTGAAGCCAGCAGTTCGACGCTAAGATTATGCTCAGTACTCACCTCGGCAACCAGCGCCTTGATGGCTTTGAACGCTTTGCGGTATCCTGGCATATCCATCAAATTCAGCAGCGGCTGTGGCAGTGATTCTTCCGGTAAAGCCTGCGCTTTTTCTACCAGCGAAATCAGCGTTTTGCCATGGAAGCGAATTTCACTACCGGAAAGGCCGAGGCTGTCCAGTTCACCCAGACTCCCCGGCATATAACGAGCGACCGACCACAGGTGTTCTTCACGCACCACAAAGTTCACTGCCAGATCGCGCTCACGTGCTTTACGCAGTCGCCAGTCGGCAAGCAGTTGCAAGCAGGCCAACTGCCGGGTACGCAGCTGCCAGGCGTTAGTGATATCGCGCCATGCGTCTTCAGGCGCCAGAACCTCCTGGCGACGCTGCTGCATTAAGCGGCACTCGTCCAGTGCGGCTGGCAGCCAGCCGCTGGCTTCAGTTTCGACCATCAGTTTTGTGGTGATCGGTAATAGATACCAGACATCAGCCGCCGCGTACTCACACTGACGCTCGGTCAGCGGTCTGGCCAGCCAGTCGGTGCGGGATTCGCTTTTGTCCAGCGCCACCCCCGTAAACTCTTCCACCATCGCGGCAAACCCCCACGACAGCGGACGACCGCAAAAAGCAGCCAGAATTTGTGTATCAATCAACGGCTGCGGCAGTTCGCCAAAAGCGTTGAGAAACACTTCCAGATCTTCGCTACCCGCATGCAGGAATTTGGTGATGGCAGTATCACGCAGAATATCGCGCAGCGGCGACCAGTCGGTGATCCCCTGCGGATCAATCAGAGCAACGTGTTTGCCATCAAACAGCTGGATCAGCCCCAACTGCGGATAATAGGTACGCGTGCGAACAAATTCTGTATCCAGGGCTATCGCCGGAAATTCACGGACGGCTTCGCACAGCGTGGCCAACGCGTCGTCCGTGGTGATCATTTGATAATTCAAATCGTGCTCTCTTAGGTTTGCGCCAAAAAAACGCCGGATTACCCGGCGTTTTCTACTGGCTGACTTAACGCTCAGCCTTTATTGTCCACTTTGGCACGCGCTTCGTCACGTAATTCTCGTCGCAAAATTTTACCAACGTTAGATTTCGGCAACTCATCGCGAAACTCCACCAGCTTCGGTACTTTATAGCCCGTCAGGTGACGACGACAGAAAGTGACCAGCGCTTCATCGGTTAACGAGGCATCTTTCTTCACCACGAAAATTTTCACCGCTTCACCGCTGCTGCCGGACGGAACCCCAACCGCAGCCACTTCCTGCACGCCAGGGTGTTGCATAACCACGTCTTCAATTTCATTAGGGTAGACGTTAAAGCCGGACACCAGGATCATATCTTTCTTACGATCGACAATACGCAGAAAGCCTTCGTCATCCATCACCGCAATATCGCCAGTGTGCAACCAGCCGTCTTTGATGATTTCGTCAGTGGCGTCTGGTCGCTGCCAGTAGCCCAGCATCACCTGTGGACCTTTCACACACAGCTCACCCGGTTCTCCCGGTGGCACTTCGTTGTCGTTGTCGTCCACCAGCTTGACCTCAGTGGAGGGAACCGGTAAACCGATACTTCCGCTGTGGTAGTCAATATCGTGAGGGTTAACACTCACCAGCGGGGCGCACTCCGTCAGGCCATAGCCTTCCAGCAGATACTGCCCCGTCAGCTTCACCCAGCGTTCAGCTACCGCTTGTTGAACCGGCATTCCGCCACCTGCCGAGAGATGCAGTGACGAGAAGTCCAGTTGCTGGAACTCTTTGTTATTCAGCAGCGCGTTAAACAGCGTATTGACGCCGGTCATCGCGGTAAACGGATACTTCGCCAGCTCTTTTACCAACCCCGGAATATCACGCGGGTTAGTAATCAGCAGGTTTTGACCGCCTAGCTCAATAAACAGCAGACAGTTCATCGTTAGCGCAAAAATGTGATACAGCGGTAACGCCGTCACCACCAATTCTTTACCCGGATGCAGCAACGGACCGTAGGTAGCATGAACCTGCTCAAGGTTAGCCAGCATGTTGCGGTGCGTGAGCATCGCGCCTTTCGCCACGCCGGTTGTCCCGCCGGTATATTGCAGGAACGCCAGATCTTCCGACACCACTTCGGGTTTCACATACTGCATGCGGTAACCGTTTTGCAGCGCACTGCGAAACGAGATGCCATCCGGCAGGTTATATTTCGGCACCAGGCGCTTGATGTACTTCACGACAAAGTTAACCAGCGTTCCTTTGGCGGTCGACAGCTGATCGCCCATACGCGTCAGGATCACGTGTTGCACAGACGTTTTGTCGACCACCTTTTCCAGCGTATGAGCAAAGTTAGATACGATGACAATCGCCGACGCGCCGCTATCGTTGAGCTGATGTTCCAGCTCGCGAGGCGTGTAAAGCGGGTTAACGTTCACGACGATCATGCCGGCACGTAAAATCCCAAACAGTGCGACCGGATATTGCAGCAGGTTCGGCATCATCAGCGCGACGCGATCGCCCTTTTTCAGCCCCAGGCCTTGTTGTAAATAGGCCGCAAATGCCCGGCTCCGCTCTTCAAGCTTGCGGAAGGTCATCACCTCCCCCATGTTTACAAACGCGGGCTGATCGGCATACCGTCTTACTGAGTGTTCAAAGAGTTCCACCAGGGATTGATAACGGTCAGGATTGATCTCCGCAGGAACACCAGCGGGATAACGGTTAAGCCAAACCTTTTTCAATACATCACCTCTAAAATGCGTATTCGTCGTCATCACAACCCCAGGCAATAAACAAACTATTAACATAATATTAACTCAGCGTACCAGTTTGTTTATTACACAACGACAAGGTTGCGAAGCACGTCACTATTTATTTTTCTTATATCCACGTTAATGCAGAAACAGCGGACGAGCCGCTGTTTCTTTTACCAATAAAACAAAGAGTTACTCTGTTACTATGGTCTGAACCTGTGCCGGGCCGGGATTGTACCAGCCCCATCCGCCGTAGCCACCGTAAGGCCAGCCACGCGCACCGTAGAACCAGGGGTCGATAGGCTGAGGCGGCATGACAATCTGCTGAGTAATATGCCAGCGTTTATAACCGGTTACCTGCATCAACATGAATTTATACGGCGTATTACCGATTTTTCCGTCCACCGTACCGCTAATCGGACCGACGACGGTGACCAGTTGCCCGCGAAAATCCACCGGGTCGAGGAAGCCATTTACATCAGCATATATCCGCCCGCGAGAGGCTTCACCCAGCACTGGACGCGCACCACTATCGAGCGGAACGGTGGCAATTTCCAGACGGGATTTTCCCTGCTGGTTCTGAATATCCACCACTTTGCCGCCGAAACGCGCCTCCTGTCCGACATACAGCTGCGGCGCATTCATCACCCGCACCAGATCCTGCTGCGGCGTCGGGCTCGAACCTTTAATCGCATCCGGAATGGTGACGCAGCCGCTAAGCATTAACGCTAAGGCCCCCGCCAACACACCCTTTATTAACTGCTTTTGCACCGCCATATTGTGACTCCCTTTTCTTAGCTTCTGCCCCGGCCTGTTCACAATGCTGTTCACTGACGACTGTACGTCTTAGCCGGGGTTCTACTACTAAGATTCATTCTTTACCGGGAAGTTTCTTCCACGCCACGGTGTTACGTAAATAAACCGGTTCAGCGTGTTCGACCGCTACGGTCTCACCCGCAGCCAGCATTTGCGTGGCGACGGGCAGCATGTCTTCAGCCGCTGGAAGCAGCACGTCACCATCGCTGAACGTCAGACCGCTGTCTTTACCAAGCTCAGGCCATGCCGGCCACCCCGTCCCGACCGTCACCCAGTCGCCAGAAAGCTGCAATAAACGCTCATGTACCTGCTCGGGGGTTAACACCGCTTCGGTTTCTTCACCGTGCCAGTTACCGTTGTCATCACGCTGATATTCGGCCCAGTAGACTTCGCCCATTCGCGCGTCAATCGCCGCCAGTACGCGAGTCGCGCCCGACTTACGCCAGGCGCCCTGCGCCATGGTCGCCAGGGTGGAGACGCCGATCATCGGTAAGTTTGCGCCTAACGCCAGCCCCTGAGCAATGCCAATACCGATACGCACGCCGGTGAAACTGCCGGGACCGCGACCAAACGCCAGGGCGTCGATATCGGTTAACGTGAGATCGCCAGCGGCCAGGATTTCCTGAACCATCGGTAAAATTCGTTGGGTGTGTTCTCGTGGGCAAAGCTCAAAGTGAGCCTTGATAGTACCGTCATTCCACAGGGCAACAGAGCACGCCTCTGTGGCGGTATCGATAGCCAGAATTCGCATGGGTGTTTGTGATCAGATCAATAAATTTGGCGCGCATCTTACCACACTCCGTAACAAATTACTCAGCCGTTGGTATGGCAAGAAAGCGAACCGCGCGAGCAATGTCACGCGTCCGTGGAGCAGGTGGCAGACTCGCCAGGAAGGTGGCGCCGTATGGCCGCATAACCAGACGATTGTCGCAAATCACCAGCACGCCGCGATCGTCAGCATCACGTATCAGACGCCCTACCCCCTGCTTCAGTGTGATTACCGCATCCGGCAACTGGACGTCTTCGAACGGATCGCCGCCGCGCAGTCGACAATCCTCCATTCGGGCTTTTAACAGCGGGTCGTCCGGCGAGGTAAACGGCAGTTTATCGATTATCACCAGCGACAGCGTATCGCCGCGCACGTCCACGCCCTCCCAGAAGCTGCTGGTGGCAACCAATAGCGCATTACCTGCGCTGACAAACTGCTGTAGCAGTTGTCCTTTGCTGGTTTCGCCCTGCAGCAGTACGGGAAGCGTCATAGTAGCGCGGAATTGTTCCGCCAGATCGCGCATCATCGCGTGCGAAGTGCACAGCATAAAACAGCGACCGTTGTTCGCTTCGATAATAGGTCGCAGCATGGATGCTAACTGGCGTGCAGCCCCCGGCTGGTTGGTTTGCGGGAGATTACGCGGCACGCACAGCAGCGCCTGGCGCGTGTAATCAAAAGGGCTCGGCAGCAGCATCGACTCGGCATCTTCAATACCCAGTCGTGCGGTGAAATGATGAAGGTCATCGTTTACCGACAGCGTGGCGGAAGTAAAAATCCAGCAGCCCGGCTTTTGTTCCATCACTTCTTTGAATTTATCCGCCACCGTAAGCGGCGTCAGCGCGAGGGTGAAATGGCGGGAGGTGCATTCATACCAGTAGCTGAAGCCTGGCTGGTTGATCTCTTTCAGGCGCTTCAGACGCGCACGATAAAGCGTGGCACGCTCAAACGCGGCATCCAGCAACGCCGAACGCCCGAGGGACAGCTTCGCCACGTCATAACACAGCTCCAGCGTGTCATCGAGCAGCAAAAACGCGCGCTGTACGCGCTGGTCGGCCAGCAGTTCCCGCAGGTTTCCGCGATAACCCGGCTCACCAAGCTGCAAGCGGAAGTCCTGAGCACTTTGTGCAAGGCGATCGGCGCACTTTTGCAACTGCTGAGTGTCTTTCAGCTCGGTGCGATAGGCAATGGTGATGTCTTTCGCCAGGTCTAACAGCTGGCGACTGGAGAGTGATTGACCAAAGTACTGGCTGGCGATATCCGGTAACTGATGCGCTTCATCGAAGATCATCACATCAGCTTCCGGGATCAGTTCGCCAAACCCGCTCTCTTTTACCACCATATCGGCGAGAAACAGATGATGGTTAACCACGACAACATCCGCATCCATCGCTTTTTTACGCGCTTTAACGACAAAACACTCTTTATACAGCGGGCAGTCGCTGCCCAGACAGTTGTCATTAGTGCTGGTCACCAGCGGCCAGGCCTGCGAGTCTTCCGCCACGCTGACGCAGGTGCTGATGTCCCCATCAAGGGTTTGATTTGACCAGGAGCGCAGCAGAATGACGTCGCTTAACGTTTGTACCGGCAAGTCGCCACCCGCCAGCGCCTGCTGTTCGAGACGTTCGAGGCACAGATAGTTTGAACGCCCTTTCAGCAGCGCCAGTTTACCGGTGAACTTCAGTGCTTTAGCGACAGTCGGGAGGTCGCGGCTGTATAGCTGATCCTGCAACGCCTTCGAGCCCGTGGAGACAATGACCTTCTTTCCGGCACGCAGCGCTGGAGCAAGATAAGCGTAGGTTTTACCCGTTCCGGTTCCGGCTTCTACCACCAGCGGTTGTGATTTTTCGATGGCATGACTGACGGCGATGGCCATCTGCCGCTGTGGTTCTCGCGGTTTAAAACCCGGTATCGCTTTAGCCAACTGACCGTCTGCTGCAAAATCGTCCGTCACACTGCCCCCTGTTCATTTGAACAGGGATTATGTCAGGCCAGCGGGTCTTTCGCCAGTTGAAGAGGTGACGTGGGCACAACATTATGGCAGTCTTGGCGCAACCCAAAGCTATTATGAAAAAACGTAAACGAGGAATGATTTATGACGATTGTGCGCATTGATGCCGAAGCGCGTTGGTCCGACGTGGTAATCCACAACAACACGCTGTATTACACCGGCGTGCCGGAAAATCTGGATGCAGACGCCTTTGAGCAGACGGCAAATACGCTGGCGCAAATTGATGCGGTGCTGGAAAAACAAGGCAGCAACAAGTCACGTATTCTTGATGCCACCCTGTTTTTGGCAGACAAAAACGATTTTGCCGCCATGAACAAAGCCTGGGACGAGTGGGTCGTTGCTGGCCACGCGCCGGTACGTTGTACCGTTCAGGCCGGATTGATGAACCCGAAATACAAAGTTGAGATTAAGATAATCGCAGCAGTTTAAGCGGCGTTATTCGTCTTCATCTTCAAAACGCGCCACGATCCGCTCACCGGTATGACTGGCGCGTAACTCTTCAGCAACCAGAGCAATGGCTTGTCCGCTGCTCATCCCCTGTGACATCAGCTCCTGAATACGCTCTACCGCTTTTTGCTGCTGCTCATGACTGAGTGAAGGTAAACCTGCAAACATTGTTAACTCCTGCTAAATTGTCTGCGCTAATTATTTCATGCTACCGGGCAGTTAGCCAGTAGAGTAGCAACGAGTCAGGACTGATGAAGACGTTATCTCCCGTAGTAATCACATTACCCTGGCGTCAGGACGCCGCTGAACGCTATTTTTCGACATTAAGCCATCTGCCCTGGGCGATGCTGTTGCATTCAGGTCAAGCCGACCATCCGCATAACCGCTTTGATATTCTGGTGGCTGACCCCGTCACCACGTTGGTTACACGTGCTGAAGAGACCGTAGTGCAGAACGGGCACGCAATCACGCGCTCGCTTGATGATCCAATGACGGTATTACATTCCGCGCTAGCTGCACACAAGATTCACCCCGAGTATCACCCGGATCTGCCGTTTCAGGGCGGCGCGTTAGGTCTGTTTGGCTACGACCTTGGCCGACGCTTTGAATCTCTGCCGACTATTGCTGAGCGCGATATTACGCTACCGGATATGGCCGTTGGCATTTACGACTGGGCGCTGATTGTCGATCACCAGTTGCAGACCGTATCGCTGCTCAGCCATAACGATGTCGAGGCTCGCCTGAAGTGGCTCGACGCGCAACAACCGCCAACGCGTGAGCCGTTTACATTGACCTCGGCGTGGCAGTCCAATATGAGCCGCGCCCGGTACGGCGAAAAATTCCGCCAGGTACAGGGCTATCTGCACAGCGGCGATTGTTACCAGGTCAACCTCGCGCAGCGTTTTCAAGCGCATTACGAGGGGGATGAGTGGCAGGCATTCGTCAAACTCAATCACGCTAACCGCGCCCCGTTCAGCGCGTTTATTCGTCTTGAGGAAGGCGTTATCCTCAGTCTTTCGCCGGAACGTTTTATTCTGCTGGAGAATCAGCATATCCAGACGCGTCCTATTAAAGGTACGTTGCCCAGGCTTGAAGATGCCGATGCCGATCGTGAGCAGGCCCGGCGGCTGGCGAATTCGCCGAAGGATCGTGCGGAGAACCTGATGATCGTCGATTTGATGCGTAATGATATTGGCCGCGTTGCCGTACCGGGTTCGGTACAGGTTCCGGAGCTGTTTGTCGTAGAACCGTTCCCTGCCGTTCATCATTTGGTCAGCACCATTACCGCACGTCTGCCAGAGTCATTACACGCCACCGATCTGCTACGCGCAGCCTTCCCTGGCGGCTCTATTACCGGTGCGCCGAAAGTGCGGGCGATGGAAATTATTGACGAACTGGAGCCACAAAGACGTAATGCCTGGTGTGGCAGCATCGGTTATCTGAGTTTTTGCGGCAATATGGATACCAGCATCACCATTCGCACGCTGACAGCCACAAACGGACAAATTTATTGTTCCGCTGGCGGCGGCATAGTGGCGGACAGTCAGGAAGACGCTGAATATCAGGAAACATTTGATAAAGTGAATCGTATTTTGCACCAACTGGAGAACTGAGACGTGGAATACAGCAGCCTGACGCTTGATGATTTCTTATCGCGCTTTCAACTCCTGCGTCCGCAGGTCAATCATGCCGCGTTAAACCAGCGCCAGGCCGCCGTACTGATCCCCGTCGTGCGTCGTCCACAGCCGGGGTTGTTGTTAACCCAGCGTTCCGTTCACCTACGCAAGCACGCCGGACAGGTCGCCTTCCCCGGTGGGGCGGTGGATAGCAGTGATGCCTCGTTAATTGCCGCCGCCCTTCGCGAGGCACAGGAGGAGGTGGCGATCCCACCTTCATTCGTAGAAGTGATCGGCGTTCTGCCGCCGGTCGACAGCGTGACCGGTTTCCAGGTCACCCCAGTGGTAGGCATTATCCCGCCTAATCTACCGTATCGCGCCAGTGAAGATGAAGTTTCAGCAGTGTTCGAAATGCCGCTGGCCCAGGCCCTGCATTTAGGTCGTTACCACCCGTTGGATATTTACCGTCGTGGCGATTCACATCGCGTATGGCTTTCCTGGTATGAGCAATATTTCGTCTGGGGAATGACTGCCGGAATAATTCGTGAGCTGGCGCTGCAAATTGGCGTCAAGCCCTGACTATACTTATCTTTACGCGCGCCATAGACAACTTGAAACTCAGGTCACAACATTAGTAAAACCGCGGTTATCTATTAGTTTAATTCATGTGAATAGTTAAGCCGATCGCCGCGTTCCCTCTTACACTATGCGCAGTTATAACATCGTTACTGGAAAGCCCAGTCGCCCTGTAGGAGTATTATCGTGATTAGTCTATTCGACATGTTTAAGGTGGGGATTGGTCCCTCATCTTCCCATACCGTAGGGCCTATGAAGGCGGGTAAACAGTTCGTCGATGACCTGGTCGAAAAAGGATTACTGGACAGCGTTACTCGTGTCGCCGTCGACGTGTATGGTTCACTGTCGCTCACGGGTAAAGGTCACCACACCGATATCGCCATTATTATGGGTCTGGCGGGCAATGAGCCTGCTACCGTGGATATTGATAGCATCCCCGGATTTATCCGCGACGTAGAAACGCGTGGACGCCTGCTGCTTGCGCAGGGTCAGCACGAAGTGGATTTCCCGCAGAATGACGGGATGCGTTTTCACAACGGCAACCTGCCGCTGCATGAAAACGGAATGCAGATCCATGCGTACAATGGCGAAACCGTCATTTATAGCAAAACCTACTACTCAATCGGCGGTGGATTCATCGTTGATGAAGAACATTTTGGTCAGGATGCCGCGGGCGAGGTCAGCGTGCCTTATCCGTTCAAATCCGCGACTGAAATGCTGGAGTACTGCAACAGCACCGGCCTGTCTCTCTCTGGCATGGCTATGCAGAACGAACTTGCTCTGCACAGCAAAAAAGAGATTGAAGAGTACTTTGGCCACGTCTGGCAAACCATGCAGGCCTGTATCGATCGTGGCATGAACACCGAAGGTGTGTTGCCGGGTCCGCTGCGCGTTCCTCGTCGTGCTTCAGCTCTGCGTCGTATGCTGGTTTCCAGCGATAAGCTGTCCAACGATCCGATGAACGTGATCGACTGGGTTAACATGTTCGCGCTGGCCGTTAACGAAGAAAACGCCGCAGGCGGTCGCGTAGTGACAGCACCAACCAACGGTGCCTGCGGCATCGTGCCTGCGGTACTGGCCTATTACGATCATTTCATCGAGTCCGTCAGCCCGGATATCTATACCCGCTATTTCCTGGCGGCCGGTGCGATTGGCGCGTTGTACAAAATGAACGCCTCAATCTCTGGTGCAGAAGTAGGTTGTCAGGGTGAAGTGGGCGTAGCCTGCTCCATGGCTGCCGCGGGTCTGGCTGAACTGTTGGGCGCGAGCCCTGAGCAGGTGTGTGTTGCTGCCGAAATCGGCATGGAACATAACCTCGGCTTAACCTGCGATCCGGTTGCCGGTCAGGTACAGGTTCCGTGCATTGAGCGTAACGCCATTGCTTCAGTGAAGGCGATCAACGCTGCGCGTATGGCAATGCGCCGTACCAGCGCGCCGCGCGTCTCGCTGGATAAAGTCATTGAGACCATGTACGAAACAGGTAAAGACATGAACGCCAAATACCGCGAAACGTCACGCGGTGGCCTGGCAATCAAAGTTCAATGTGACTAATACTTAATTTTCGCCCATCTGCGACGGATGGGCGAATTTGCCCCCTCTCCCTCGTCTACTGTAATTTTCCCCACTACACTTGCTCTGTTGCTGTTGGCTTCTGTGACCAACGGCTTATCGGGCGGCCCGCATGCAAACAGCACAACGGATCATTAAAAATTATCGCCGGAATCGCTTAATCGTCTGCACAGTATGTGCACTACTGACGCTCATCCTCACATTAACTGTCCGATTTATTTCGGAGCGTAATTTAAATCACCGAAATATCGTCACCTTTGCCAACCATGCTGTAGAAGAACTGGATGACGTGCTTTTACCCTTGCAGACCGGACGTGATGTATTGCTGCCGTTAATTGGCCTCCCCTGCTCAGTGGCGCGTTTACCCTTAAGCAAACATGCCGCAAGACTGCAAACGGTGCGTTCTATTAATCTGATTCAAAGCGGGATCCTCTATTGCTCCAGCATTTTTGGGTATCGCAATGTCCCCATTCGTCAACTACAGCCCGAATTACCCAGCCGGGAACCGCAACTGCTGCTGTCTACTGACCATTCGCTGATTAAAGGGAGTCCGATTCTGACGCAGTGGTACCCGTCCTCTGCTGATGGTGAAGATGGCGTGCTGGAAATCGTCAATATTGATTTATTGTCGTCTATGTTGCTTGAACCGCAGCCGCCGCAGATCACCGATGCCAGCTTAACCGTTGGTAATCGGCATCTACTGTATGATCAAGGTGTGGTCGATACTCTGCCTAAGCTAAATGATGAAAAACGCTACCAGCTGTCATCTCAACATTTCCCGTTTACCATTAGCGTCACCGGCCCCGGTCCCAGTGAACTGGCGATTAAACATCTGCCAACACAGCTGCCGCTGGCGGTGATCCTAAGTTTATTAGTGGGTTACCTGGCATGGCTGGCGACCGCCAGCAGAATGAGTTTTTCCTGGGAGATTAATCTGGCCCTTGCTGCTCGGGAATTCGAGCTATTTTGCCAGCCGCTGCTTAATGCGCAAACCCAGCAATGCATGGGCGTGGAGATTCTTCTACGCTGGAATAACCCACGCCAGGGTTGGATCTCTCCGGAAGTGTTTATTCCCATCGCTGAGGAGCACAACCTGATTGTGCCGCTAACCCGTCATGTCATCGCAGAAACCATTCAGCAAAGACACGTTTTCCCGATGAGCAGTCAGTTTCATATTGGGATTAATGTCGCCGCCAGCCATTTTCGTAACGGCACGCTGCTAAAAGATCTTAATCAGTACTGGTTCAGCCAGCACCCAATCCAGCAGTTGGTTATCGAACTGACCGAACGCGATGCGTTACTGGATGTGGATTATCGGGTCGTACGCGAATTAAATCGGCTTGGCGTAAAACTGGCGATTGATGATTTCGGTACCGGTAACAGCTCGCTCTCCTGGCTGGAAAAACTCCGCCCGGATGTGCTGAAGATCGATAAATCATTTACTTCGGCCATAGGAACAGACGCCGTGAACTCAACCGTCACAGACATCATTATCGCTTTGGGGAAAAAATTGAATATAGAACTGGTGGCGGAAGGCGTTGAAACCCAGGCGCAGGCTCAGCATTTGCGCCGACACGGCGTACATTTGTTGCAAGGTTTTTTGTACGCAAAGCCAATGCCGCTGCGTGATTTCCCAAAATGGCTGGCGGGCAGCACGCCGCCGCCCACCCGACATAACGGGCGACACAGTATGCCCGTCATGCCGTTTCGCTAAACCCGGTTACTCGTCTTCGTCGTGAGCGGGTTGTTCTTTAACAATGCGAACTAAATCCACACGATAGTCATTCGCTTCGACAATCGTAATGCTCAGCGGTGCGACTTCGATAACATCACCTACACGTGGAATATGGCCGTTAGCCGCAATGACTAAACCTGCCACCGTGGCGATGTCTTCGTCTTCATTCACTAACGTATCCACGTCGAGCGCCTGTTGCAACGCATGCAGATCGGTACCGCCTTTGACCAACCAACCACCTGCATCAGCAATAATTTCAGGTGTTTCATCGGCATCAGGGAATTCACCGGCAATGGCTTCTAATACGTCCAGCGGCGTGACCAGACCCTGTACTACGCCAAACTCGTTAGTGACGATAACGAAGCTACCGCGGGCACGACGCAGTACGCCTAACAGATTGATCGGGTCCAGCGTCTCCGGAACAACAATAGCCGGAGAAGCAGAGGCAATCGCCGCCACATCCACACCGTCTTCCAGCGCCACCAGCAGCTCTTTAGCACGCACGATACCGATGATCTCATCCAGTTCGCCACGACACACCGGGAACAGGCTGTGAGGTGAAGAGAGCAACTGCTCGCGAATTTCCGCCACGCTCAGGTCGGCATCAACCCAGCTGATTTCACCACGTGGCGTCATAATGCCGCGTAACGAACGCGACGCCAGGGAGAGGACGCCGTTGATCATATAGCGTTCTTCTTCCACAAACGCGCCTTCCGGGACAGGAACAGGCACCGGGTTATCGGATTCCATCTGCACGCTGGCCTGACGTTTACCGCCCATCAGACGCAGGATTGCATCGGCAGTACGTGCACGCAGCGGCAGCGTCGACTGGTGGCGAATAAAATTACGACGGGCAATCTGGTTAAACAGCTCGATGATGATCGAGAAACCAATCGCCGCATACAGATAACCTTTCGGAATATGGAAGCCAAACCCTTCGGCAACCAGGCTCAGACCAATCATCAACAGGAAGCTCAGACACAGCACCACCACCGTCGGGTGTTGGTTCACAAATCGTGTCAGCGGCTTAGAGGCCAGCAGCATCACGGCCATGGCAATCACTACTGCCGCCATCATCACTGGCAGATGGTTGACCATGCCGACCGCCGTAATCACGGCATCCAGCGAGAACACCGCATCGAGGATGACAATCTGCGTTACGACAACCCAAAAGCTCGCATACCCTTTCGTCTGCCCGGTATCATGTTCACGGTTTTCCAGCCGCTCATGCAGCTCTGTCGTAGCCTTGAACAAGAGGAAGATACCCCCCAGCAGCATAATCAGATCGCGCCCCGAGAACGCATAGTCCATTACCGTGAACAGCGGCTTTGTCAGCGTCACCATCCACGAAATCACGGACAACAAGCCCAGACGCATAATCAGTGCCAGTGACAAACCGATTAAACGCGCTTTATCACGCTGTTTCGGCGGCAGCTTATCAGCCAGGATCGCAATGAAGACCAGGTTATCAATACCCAGAACAATTTCGAGAACGACAAGCGTGAGCAAACCCACCCAAATCTGCGGGTCCATTAATAATTCCATGACAAGCTCCTGCTTAAGGAATGACCAAACTGCGCGCTGAGGATCTCAGGCGTTAAAGCGATATGCAGAGAAAATTTGTGGCAAAAAGTGCCAATCTGACAGGCTTGATACGGCCTGAAGGTGAAATGACGTCGGTGACGATCCATATGGTGGGCTACTGCCCTATACTCCTGAGTAATTAAACAGATGCTAAACATAACAGAGAGAAGCTGTTTTTAGCAAAGATTTACCTTCCTTTGCAATAAGTTGTTTCGGAGATATTTTACCCTTCGAAATTTCTTTTTATCGGAAGTTAAATTACGGATCTTCATCACATAAAATATTTTTTTCGATATCTAAAATAATTCACGAAAATCATAGGTTTTTCTTTGTAACCCTTATCTGAATCGATTCGATTGCGGACGACGATTCAAATACATCTTCACGTTGATGTGTTAACGATAATAAAGGAGGTAGCAAGTGACCATTGCTATTGTAATAGGCACACATGGTTGGGCTGCAGAGCAGTTACTTAAGACGGCAGAGATGCTGTTAGGCGAGCAGGAAAACGTCGGCTGGATCGATTTCGTTCCAGGCGAAAATGCTGAAACGCTGATCGAAAAGTACAACGCTCAGTTGGCAAAACTCGATACCAGTAAAGGCGTGCTGTTTCTCGTTGACACATGGGGAGGCAGCCCGTTTAACGCTGCGAGCCGCATTGTCGTCGATAAAGAGCATTACGAAGTAATCGCCGGTGTGAACATTCCCATGCTGGTTGAGACCTTCATGGCGCGTGATGACAACCCAAGCTTTGATGAATTAGTGGCACTGGCCGTTGAAACCGGTAGCGAAGGCGTGAAAGCGCTGAAAGCAAAACCGGTGGAAAAAGCCGCTCCTGCCCCCGTCGCGGCACCGAAAGCAGCAACCCCCGCGAAACCGATGGGACCGAACGATTATATGCAGATCGGCCTGGCGCGTATTGATGACCGCTTAATCCATGGTCAGGTGGCAACTCGCTGGACCAAAGAAACCAACGTAACGCGCATTATCGTCGTCAGTGATGAAGTTGCCGCCGATACCGTGCGTAAAACGCTGCTGACTCAGGTAGCACCTCCGGGTGTGACGGCGCATGTGGTTGATGTCGCGAAAATGATCCGCGTCTACAACAACCCGAAATATGCAGGTGAGCGTGTGATGCTGTTGTTCACCAACCCAACCGACGTAGAACGTATCGTTGAAGGTGGTGTGAAAATTACCTCCGTAAACATTGGCGGTATGGCTTTCCGTCAGGGTAAAACGCAGGTAAACAACGCAATTTCTGTCGATGACAAAGACATCGAAGCCTTCAAGAAACTCAACGAACGCGGTATTGAGCTTGAGGCCCGTAAGGTTTCTACCGATCAGAAACTGAAAATGATGGATTTGATTGCCAAGGTGAAATAATTCCCTGGCATTTACTTAGTTTTCACACTTAAGTCTGTATAGCAATAGGAGAAGTACAATGGAGATTACCACTCTTCAGATTGTGCTGGTGTTCATCGTCGCATGTATCGCGGGTATGGAGTCGGTACTCGATGAATTTCAGTTCCACCGTCCGTTGGTGGCCTGTACGCTGATTGGTGCCGTTCTCGGGGATATGAAAACCGGTATCATCATCGGTGGTACCCTGGAAATGATCGCCCTGGGCTGGATGAACATCGGTGCTGCGGTTGCACCAGATGCCGCGCTGGCCTCAATTATCTCTACCGTTCTGGTTATCGCGGGTCACCAAAGCATTGGTGCCGGTATCGCGCTGGCTATCCCACTGGCAGCAGCAGGCCAGGTACTGACCATTATCGTTCGTACTATCACCGTAGCATTCCAGCACGCAGCGGATAAGGCGGCCGAAAACGGTAACCTGACGGCGCTCTCCTGGCTGCACGTATCCTCTCTGTTCCTGCAGGCTATGCGTATCGCTATCCCGGCGGTAATCGTAGCGATTTCTGTTGGTACCAGTGAAGTTCAGAGCATGCTTAACGCCATTCCGGAAGTCGTAACCGGTGGTCTGAACATCGCAGGCGGAATGATCGTAGTGGTTGGTTATGCGATGGTCATCAACATGATGCGCGCAGGCTATCTGATGCCATTCTTCTACCTCGGCTTCGTCACCGCGGCATTTACTAACTTCAACCTGGTTGCTCTGGGTGTGATTGGCGCAGTCATGGCCATCCTCTACATTCAGCTGAGCCCGAAATATAACCGCGTAGCCGGTGCACCTGCTGCTGCGGCTGGCAATAACGATCTCGATAACGAACTGGACTAGCAGGTGAGCGAAATGGTTGATATGACTAAAACTACCACCGAGAAAAAACTCACTCCGAGTGACATTCGTGGCGTGTTCATTCGTTCTAACCTGTTTCAGGGTTCATGGAACTTCGAACGTATGCAGGCGCTGGGTTTCTGTTTCTCCATGGTACCGGCTATCCGCCGCTTGTACCCGGAAAACAACGATGCACGTAAGCAAGCGATTAAGCGTCACCTGGAATTCTTTAACACCCATCCGTACGTAGCGGCTCCAGTACTGGGCGTTACGCTGGCAATGGAAGAACAGCGTGCAAACGGCGCAGAGATTGACGATGGTGCCATCAACGGTATCAAAGTTGGTCTGATGGGTCCGCTGGCAGGCGTCGGTGACCCGATCTTCTGGGGTACCGTACGTCCGGTCTTCGCCGCACTCGGCGCAGGTATCGCGATGAGCGGCAGCCTGCTGGGGCCACTGCTGTTCTTCATCCTGTTTAACCTGGTTCGTCTGGCAACCCGTTATTACGGTGTGGCATATGGCTACCGTAAAGGTGTCGATATCGTTAAAGATATGGGCGGCGGCTTCCTGCAGAAACTGACTGAGGGGGCGTCAATCCTCGGCCTGTTTGTCATGGGAGCATTGGTTAACAAGTGGACGCACGTAAACATCCCACTGGTGGTTTCTACTATCACCGGTCAGGATGGTCAGACTCGTGTTACCACCGTGCAGACTATCCTTGACCAGCTGATGCCGGGTCTGGTTCCTCTGCTGCTGACATTCGCCTGTATGTGGCTGCTGCGTAAGAAAGTGAACCCGCTGTGGATCATCGTTGGCTTCTTCGTCATCGGTATCGCAGGCTACGCTGTCGGACTGCTCGGCCTGTAAGACTGTTGTACATCACCGGGGGCTTGCCCCCGGTTTTTCTATTTAGAGGGTTGAGGATTCATGACTATCACGGACCTGGTGCTGGTTCTATTTATCTTTTCGCTGCTGGCGTATGCCATTTACGATCAGTTCATCATGCCCCGCCGTAATGGCCCTACTCTGCTTACTGTCGCCCTGCTTCCCCGCAGCAGAGTCGACAGCGTTATCTTCCTTGGCTTGGTAGCTATTCTTATCTACAACAATATCACCAGCCACGGCGCGCAATTTACCACATGGTTATTATGTGCACTGGTATTGATGGGGTTGTATCTGTTCTGGATCCGTACGCCAAAAATCATCTTCAAGCAGAAAGGTTTTTTCTTCGCCAACGTCTGGATTGAATATAACCGCATTAAAGAGATGAATTTATCTGAAGACGGTGTATTAGTGATGAAATTAGAACATCGAAGATTGTTGATTCGCGTACGAAATATAGACGATCTTGAGAGAATATATAAACTTTTAATTTCAAATCAATAAGTTATAAATATAGCCTGAACTATGTTTTTTATATATCAGCATAAAAATAAACATAGCCAAGGCTATATTTCACTGTCCGCAATGTTATTTATTTTAACGTTTTATTTAAAAATAAATCTAAATGAAAATCGTTTTCAATTAGAAGTCAAATATTATTTCTGCGTTTCTTGTTTTATATTCTCAAAATATGTTAAGGTTGCGCCCGTCGTTGGGGAGTAGCCGATTTCCAGACTCCGGAAATGTACGTGTCAACATACTCGTTGAAAAACGTGGCGCGTACGGACTGAATTTACAGGTTCAGTCAGGCGAGACCATAGGCACATCAACTGCAATGCATATCTGAATGGCGCTGTATTTACAGTGATTCCGGCCTGTATGCATGGTTACTGGGGGCAGTGATGTGTTTTATGGATACCCCGGTCAGGACGCTGTTATGAATCTCACCGCTACCGTTCTTCTCGCTTTCGGCATGTCGATGGATGCTTTTGCTGCATCAATTGGCAAAGGCGCCACACTGCATAAACCCAAATTTTCTGAAGCATTGCGCACAGGTCTGATATTCGGCGCAGTTGAAACGCTTACGCCGCTGATTGGTTGGGGCATGGGTATGTTAGCCAGCAAATTCGTGCTGGAGTGGAACCACTGGATCGCCTTCATTCTGCTGATTTTTTTAGGCGGGCGAATGATAATCGAAGGTTTTCGCGACAACGGTGATGAAGAGGAAGAACCGCAGCGCCGTCATGGTTTCTGGCTGCTGGTCACCACCGCCATTGCCACCAGTCTAGACGCAATGGCCGTCGGGGTGGGCCTGGCTTTCCTGCAGGTCAACATTATTGCCACCGCGCTGGCCATCGGCTGCGCCACATTGATTATGTCCACGCTCGGAATGATGATTGGTCGTTTTATTGGCCCGATGCTGGGCAAACGAGCAGAAATTTTGGGTGGGGTGGTGCTGATTGGTATCGGTGCCCAGATCCTCTGGGCACACTTCCACGGTTAATTCAGACGCTGCCAGACATGAATACTAAAGTCGGTCTGGCAGTCAAACGTCGTTTTCCCCGCTAACGTTTCCCACACCTCCGGCTTTGCCCGCCAGGCGAACGGCGTCATTTGCAGTAACGCAACGGCCTCGCTGCCCTGAAGCTGCATCTGATACCCCAGCGCAATACTCTGTTGCAGAACAAAACCGTCCAGTTGCTCTGTGTGCGGCGCATGCAAACGCACCTCATCATAAATAAGCCCTTTCAGTTCCATTAAATGACGCGGTCCCGGCGTGGCGGTGATAACCCATCCCCCCGGTTTAACCACGCGTGCCAGCTCTTGCGCTTTACAGGGCGCGTAGATCCTGATGATGGCATCCATTGACTCATCTGCGAACGGTAGACGATGGCTGGAGGCAACGCAAAAGGTCACCTGCGGATAGCGTCTGGCTGCGGCTTTAATTGCCACTTTGGAGACGTCAAGACCAAAGGTTGTACAACCCGTCAGCGCGTCGGCAAACGCATGGGTGTAATACCCTTCCCCACAGCCAATATCCAGGATCGCTGCATCTTCTGAAGTCGACTTATCTTTCAGCACATTCACAATCGCATCACGCAACGGTTGATAGTGCCCGGCATCAAGAAATGCCCGTCGCGCCTGCATCATCTCAGCGCTGTCACCCGGATCGCGCGATCGTTTATGCTGAACCGGCAGTAAGTTGACATACCCTTCTTTCGCCACGTCAAACTGGTGCCGCCCGGGGCAGACAAAACTGTTATTCGCTTGAGTAAGAGGCTGGTGGCAAAGAGGACAGGAAAACGACATGACAACTCCGGCAGGTGACTTAAGGGCGCAAGTGTAACGCGAATTGCGCCCTGGGAAAATAACTTACAGCGACGGCGAGGATACGTTGCTGCCGTGCATCACCAGCAGATGATCGGAGTCAGCAGGCATGCCATCAGGTTTAACGTTCTCCAGACGCAGGACATCACCCATTATCTGGCTGAAGACAGGCGCAGAGACAGCCCCACCATAATAAGCACCGTTTTGCGGATTATTGATGACGACAACCAATGCGAATTTCGGGTCGCTCGCTGGCGCAACACCTGCCGTGTAGGCCACGTATTTATCGACATACTTACCGTCATCACCAATTTTCTTTGCCGTTCCTGTTTTAACCGCCACGCGATAATCTCTGACCGCGGCTTTAGTTCCCCCACCACCGGGTAATGCAACGCTTTCCATCATATGTTCAACCTGGTGAACCAGCGCCTCCGGCATCACTCGGGTACCGATTACCGGCGGGTCAATACGGGTAATCGAAAGGGGCCGATAGATACCAAAACTACCAATGGTTGCATATACGTGCGCCAACTGCAGCGGCGTTACCATTAATCCATAACCAAATGCAAAGGTCGCGCGATCCAAATCGCTCCAGTAGCGGCGTTGAGGCATTAAACCGCTACTTTCACCGGTTAATCCCAGTCCGGTTGGATCGCCAAAACCAAAGCTTTTATAGGTATCCAGCAATTTTTGGACAGGCATAGCCAATGAAAGGTGCGACACGCCGGTATCGCTCGATTTCTGTAAAATCCCGGTCAGCGACAGTTCCGGGTAAAATCCGACGTCGCGAATGCGATGTCCATCAAGGTAAAAAGGATGGGTATCAATCACGCTGTCGGGTTGTACTATCCCCTGCTGGAGTGCAGTCATGATCACCAGCGGTTTAACGGTTGAACCGGGTTCAAACGTATCGCTAATTGCACGGTTACGAAAATCATCCAGTACCGCGCCATCACGATTATTGGGGTTGAAGTCAGGAAAGCTCGCCATGGACAGTATTTCACCGGTAGCAATGTTGACCAGCACTGCGGCTCCTGATTCCGCTTTATTCCACGTAACGGCATTGTCCAACGCATCTTCGGTGACCGTCTGCAGACGCTCATCGATGCTGAGCTGTAATTCGTGTGCAGGAACAGGCGTAACTTCGGTGATATTTTCGATGACATGGCCAAATTTGTCTTTACGTACCAGACGGGAGCCAGGTTTACCCATCAGTTGGTTATTAAAGCTCTTTTCCAGCCCTTCAATGCCTTGTCCATCAATGTTGGTAAAACCAATGAGATTCGCCGCTACGTGGCCTGCGGGATAGAACCGGCGGGATTCCTCGCGCAGGTTGATGCCCGGGAGATTAAGATCATCAACCCACTCAGCCTGCTGAGGGGAAATTTGTCGTGCCAGATAAATAAAACGTCCGCCAGGATTACTGTTAACGCGTTCCGCCAGCGTACTAAGTGACAAATGCAGAGTCCTTGCCAGTGCCTGCCAGCGTTCGTTGTAACCCACGCCTCCCTTGCTGATGATGGTCTTAGGATCGGCCCATACGGCGTTAACCGGAACACTTACCGCCAGCGGTCGCCCTTCTCTATCGGTAATCATCCCGCGCGGCGAGGCAATAGTTACCTCACGTAACGAACGCATGTCTTCCTGTTTCACCAGACTCGTCGGCGTGACAATTTGCAGCCACGCAACCCGACCCAGCAGCAATCCCAGACTCAATAATATTGCCACACAAAGCAGGGCAAAACGTACGGGAGTAAAATTGCGCGCGTCGCCGTCGTTTTTCTTTTTCACCCGGTCTCCAGCAAGATAGTTTTTCAGGTGTCTGATTTAACGAGAAATGTCGTAAGAAAGCGGGGAAAACTATGCTACGAACATCACGCCTTTGCAACAAAGCGCTAATGGAAGGGCATTTAGAAATATTTAGACGTATTTTGAATTAAAAAGCCCCGCATAGGCGAGGCTTTATATCTGAGATGGTTGCGCATATGCGCTTCAAATCAGTGGTGTCGATCAGATAGCTGTTACGTTAACAGCAGCCGGACCTTTCTGGCCGTCCTGAATTTCGAACTCAACGTTCTGGCCTTCAGCCAGAGTTTTGAAGCCGTTACCCTGGATAGCGGAGAAGTGTACGAACACGTCTTTGCTGCCATCAGCCGGAGTAATGAAACCAAAACCTTTAGACTCGTTGAACCACTTAACTTGACCTTTAATCTTTGCCATTTGCAAAATTCCTTAGAGTATTTTCTTCGCCCGCAGGCATAACATAGATAAAACTGAGACATTACTGCTTGAGGCACTAATATAAGGTTCGGCAGAGAAGCGGTATTCAACGTCAACGTGTTTACTCAGGACTTCTTTACTGAAAATGCCACACATAAACAGAACTGTACCTCGTTTAACCCAAAACGTGTTATCACATACAACGTTAATAATGGCAAGCCATTTTTAAACGTGTCTCGATCGGTCGCACAAATCCCGTCGTTCATCAAACAGCAACTGCACAGTTATGCGCCACACCGAGTAGTGTTATATTCCCGCCGCTCGCCCCATCCCCCGCCTGGCTTGCACCATTGCCGGGACATTTCTACCATAGCTCAATAGCTTCGGTTGTTCCAGATTAGCTGTTACAGGGTGTGCCGGATATCATTTTTTATGCTTAGTAATGCATAAAATGTCACAAGCGTAAAAATGAGATCCGCCTTCTGCTTTTGCACCAAAATAATGAAAGAATGATGACAATGCACAAAAAAAGTAAGAGAAACGTTTCGCTGTTAATAAAACGATCGCTATCACAAAAATGACATAATCATATTTTTATCGTATGGGAAATTATATTTATATCAGACCGGGGATAAGATATTAATTGGTTGGAGCATCTGAAAATACTGAGTTTACACGCGTATCAGAGTGCTAATTACACGACATGTACAGAAGAAAATAATCTGGCACGTTGGCGACAGGATGAAACATCTGAGAACAAAAGCAACAGATCCTCATCCTGTCATACCGTTTTTACCGCTCAGCTACCAGACGGATGATGTCATCATCTTCATCCTTCGCTGTGACCGCAGCAGGCTCTGCCGCTTTTTCAGGTTCGTTCGCTTCGCAAAGGCGACGGAGCAATGCGTTCTGTCTTTTTTGCTGATCTAACAATGCTTCGAGCAGCTCAATCTGCTCATTAGTACGCGAACTTGCCCGATTGACGAAAAACCACAGTACAAGCCCGACAACCAGAATCACCACCGATACAGCCAAAGACGCCAAACTCAACGCGCCAGAATTCAAAACTTCGTTCATTTTACCACCTCAATGTAGACAGCGTAGTTTACCACTGCCGCACAAGAAGGTAATCAACTGTGGCAAAAATGCGCTTACCAGGGAATAAATTTATTAACGGCACAAATACCGCTGAAAAATTGTACATCCTGATCGCACATGATGTTGAACACTTGCGCCCACATCAGTATGCATACCAGCACGACAACTATCAGCACTACCCAGCGAATTTTTTTCACTCCAGCTCCACTCTTCGAATCTACATCTTATGTCTATAAATTATCATGCGTTACCTAAACCCAGCGTTAACTGTATCGGCATTCAATCTTTTTAGGAATGATTCACTTGTTTCATCCCATGTACAGGCTAATCTAATAATAACGAGAAAAGATAAGAGGTTGTAATGCGTCTGATAATCCGCGCTATTGTGTTGTTAGCTCTGGTTTGGATCGGTTTATTACTGAGCGGCTATGGAATTTTGATTGGAAGTAAGGAGAATGCAGCGGGTCTGGGCTTGCAATGCCAATATCTGACCGCCCGCGGAACCAGCACCGCACAATACGTCCACACAAACAGCGGTATCATTGGCCTGTCGGATTGCCCTTTGTTAAGAAAAAGTACGGTCATTATTGATAACGGTTAATATAGCAACAATACATACGCTACGTTATTTGCACCAACTAACTTTATGACTGTTCATAAAAAACCCCAGATACAAAAATACCTGGGGTTTTAACGTTGACGCTATTACGCCAGATTAGAACGGATAGTCGTTATAACCCATTTGTTCTGAAATTTTACGCGCAGCCGTATGCAGCATCGCCACATACTCGTGCAAACGTTCCTCAGAGAAACGCAGCGTCGGAAATGAAATACTCAAGCCTGCAATCACCACACCGAAACGGTCAAACACCGGCACACCGATGCAGCGCAGACCTTCTTCCTGTTCTTCGTTGTCTTCACCGTAGCCCTGCTCACGGACTTTATCCAGCAGTACCAGCAGTTCATCAGTATTGGTAATAGTACGGTCGGTGCTGCGTTTGTACTCAATACCGTCCAGTATTTGCTTCACTTCATCGCGGTCACGCCATGCCAGCAGAACTTTACCGATAGCCGTGCTGTACAGTGGATTACGGCGACCTACGCGAGAATACATGCGCAGATTGTACATGGAGTCGATTTTATGAATGTAGACGATGCTGTCTTCATCCAGTGCGCCAAGGTGTACTGTCTCTTTGGTCAGGCGCGAAAGTTCGCGCATCTGAATATCAGCGCTACGGATAAGATCGACGTTTTGCAACGCGCGAGCACCCAGCTCGAATAATTTCAGGGTCAGTGAGTATTTCTCAGATTCCCCTTCTTGTGCCACATAACCCAGCGTTTTCATGGTCTGCAAAAAGCGATAAACGGTGCTTTTCGACATCATGACGCGTTGCGACAACTCGGTAATACCAATTTCGCGCTCTTCACCCAGCGCCTGCAGGATGCCAAAAACCTTCAGCACGGAAGATACAGAATCGGGTTGTTTATCCAGATCTGCGATTGCCATTTATCACCCCTTTCGAGTGTTTTATAAAAATCAGAACCGGTTTTTATTATAATTTCACGTATCAGCCCTCGCAATCGCTCTTTGCTTACTTAGTTACAAATCTGCGACCTAACGCCTGAATATCAATGCTAAAATTATTATTCTCATCATAAATTCCGACAATATTGACTTCCTATGGAAAAAACTCAGACCGATGGTCTGCCATTGCCCCAGCGATATGGCGCAATTTTAACCATTGTTATTGGCATCTCTATGGCAGTACTCGATGGCGCAATAGCGAACGTTGCCCTCCCCACTATCGCCACCGATCTTCAGGCCTCACCCGCCAGCTCAATCTGGATTGTGAACGCCTACCAAATTGCGATCGTTGTTTCGCTGTTATCGCTCTCTTTTTTAGGTGATATGTTTGGCTACCGACGCATTTATAAGTGTGGTCTGGTCGTGTTTCTGTTGGCGTCGCTGTTTTGTGCCTTGTCAGACTCGCTACATATGCTGACGTTAGCGCGCGTGGCTCAGGGGTTTGGCGGCGCGGCGCTGATGAGCGTTAATACGGCATTGATCCGACTCATTTATCCTCAGCGCCAGCTTGGCCGCGGAATGGGAATTAACTCCTTTATTGTGGCAGTCTCCTCGGCAGCGGGTCCGACTATTGCGGCGGCAATTCTCTCTATTGCCTCGTGGAAATGGCTATTTCTGATTAACGTCCCGCTGGGGATCATCGCCCTGCTACTGGCTATGCGTTTTTTGCCCCCCAATTCTTCACGTAGCAATAAACCGCGCTTTGATCTGCCCAGCGCAGTAATGAACGCCTTAACATTCGGTTTGTTAATCACGGCACTCAGCGGGTTTGCACAGGGACAGTCGCTAAAATTGATTGGTGCTGAACTGGTGGGGCTTCTCGTGGTAGGGTTTTTCTTTATCCGCCGCCAACTCGCATTGCCAGTACCGTTATTGCCGGTTGATCTGCTACGCATTCCGCTGTTTTCACTCTCTATTTGCACCTCAATCTGTTCATTCAGCGCACAAATGCTGGCAATGGTTTCTCTCCCCTTTTTCATGCAAACGGTTCTCGGGCGCAGCGAGGTTGAAACGGGCCTGCTACTGACGCCGTGGCCGCTGGCAACCATGGTGATGGCCCCACTGGCGGGATATCTGATTGAACGTGTTCATGCGGGTCTGCTGGGCGCGCTGGGCATGGCAGTAATGGCGTGTGGGCTGTTTTCGCTGGTGTTGCTGCCCGCATCACCTTCTGATTTTAATATCATCTGGCCAATGATTTTGTGCGGTGCGGGTTTTGGCTTGTTCCAGTCACCGAATAATCACACCATCATCACCTCCGCGCCGCGTGATCGTAGCGGAGGCGCGAGCGGTATGCTCGGAACGGCGCGTTTACTGGGCCAGAGTACCGGGGCCGCACTGGTTGCGCTGATGCTAAATCAGTTTGGTGACAACGGAACACACGCCTCGCTGATAACAGCGGGTATTCTGGCTTCGCTGGCCGCAATCGTGAGTGGCTTACGTATCACACAACCGCGAGTTCAGGCATAAAAAAAGCGCGTCTGTCGACGCGCTTTTTATTTTTAGTCTGCTGCCAATTATTTCAGGTATTCACCGCTGCGCAGCGCTTCAATACGTTTGTCCAACGGCGGGTGAGTCATAAACAGCTCACTCAACGATTTGGATTTACCGTTGATGCAGAACGCCATCATGCTGGTCGCTTCCTGCGGCTCATAGCTGGTTTTCAGGCGCTGTAGCGCGGCGATCATTTTTTCACGACCCACCAGTTTCGCTGAGCCTGCATCCGCATGGAATTCACGATGACGTGAGAACCACATCGTAATAATGCTCGCCAGAATACCAAATACCAGCTCCAGTACCGTCGCTACCGCAAAGTAGATTAACGGGTTACCGTTGCTACCCTCTCCCTCATCGCGGTTACCGCCCATAAACCCAGCGGCAATCTGCGCCAGAATACGTGAGATAAAGATAACGAAGGTGTTCACCACACCCTGAATTAGCGTCATGGTAACCATATCGCCATTAGCAATGTGGCTGATCTCATGCGCGATAACCGCTTCGGCTTCATCCGGACTCATGTTTTGCAACAGGCCAGTACTTACAGCCACCAGCGAGGCATCCCGGCGCGCACCGGTAGCAAACGCGTTAATATCTGGCGCATGGTAGATTGCAACCTGCGGCATAGCGATCCCGGCCTGGCGGGCCTGGTTCGCAACTGTATTCATCAGCCAGCGTTCTCTTTCATTGCGAGGCTGTTCGATCACTTCCCCGCCAACGGACTTTAACGCCATCCATTTGGACATCAGCAACGAAATGAAGGAACCACCAAAACCAAACAGCAGTGCCATGATCAACAAGCCTTGAACGCTGCTTGACTGAATCCCTGTCAGGCTCAATACCAGCCCGAAAACGACCATCACAGCCAGGTTCGTCAGCAGGAAGAGCGCGATTCGCATCATAATTTTCTTTTAACCTCAATTTAACAAAACGCACTATGCGATTACCCATATCGTATGGGTCTTATGACTATTTTCAAGCATCCATAGGTGCTAAGTCACCAGAAAGACACAACTTTACATTTTATCGTATCAGACTGACGTCTTCATGCACTTGTTAAAAAAACAGGCACAATTTCTTGTGCCTGTTCGAGATTATTGACTGGTTGCGGGCTGTTCCGCTGGCTTTTCTTTTTCAAGATGCGCCAGGTCGAGCGCGATTTTTACCGTTTCATCCAGGTATGGATCCGGCTCCTGGTAATCCTTCGGTAGATCGTCCAGTTTCTTCAGCAGCGGTTTGCCTTCACGCTTGAACCGATCGTTAATACGCGCCAGACGCATTGCGTCATCTTCGTTATTCTCTTTTTCACGCTGAGCGTAATTCAGAGAAGCGATGTTGCGCTTATCCTTCATCGCATTGAAACGCGCAATGTCCTTCATGATGTACTGGAACTCAGGATCGTTCGCAATACGTGCATTGTGCTCTTTCAGCAATTCAGGTCCGAACGGAGTCAGATTATCTGACTTGGTGTAGGTCGCCGCATCAATGCTGTCCCACGGCAGCGCGTTATCTTCAAACTTCTCGCCAGTTTCAGTTTCTTCATTACCTGTCGGCATGATGATATCCGGCGTAACACCCTTACGCTGCGTGCTGCCACCGTTTACGCGGTAGAATTTCTGGATCGTGTACTGAACAGAACCCAGCGCAGGCCATTCCGGACGCAGCATCTGATCGTAAATACGGTTCAGGGAGCGATACTGCTGAACGGTGCCTTTACCGAAGGTGGGTTCACCAACGATCAGCGCTCGGCCATAATCCTGCATTGCCGCAGCGAAAATCTCTGAAGCTGAGGCGCTGAAGCGATCGACCAATACCACCAGTGGGCCTTTGTAGTACACAACGCCGTCGGTATCACTGTCTTCACGCACTTTACCGTTATTGTCACGAACCTGAACCACCGGGCCGGAAGGAATGAACAGACCGGAAAGCGAAACCGCTTCGGTCAGCGCTCCACCACCGTTGGTACGCAGATCGATGATGATACTGCTGACATTTTGTTTTTCCAGTTTCTGCAACTGGACTTTGACATCATCAGTCAGGCCTACATAGAAGCCAGGAATATCCAGTACGCCAACTTTTTCTTTGCCGACGGTTTTCACGGACATTTTAACGGCGCGGTCTTCGAGACGGATACGTTCACGCGTTAGCGTCACGGTGCGCGTCTTGGTACCTTTACCGGCAGGCAGAATTTCAAGGCGTACCTTGCTGCCTTTAGGCCCTTTGATCAGTGCCACGACATCATCCAGACGCCAGCCAATCACATCGACCATGCCCTTGCCCGTCTGTCCGACGCCGACAATACGATCGCCAACGCTGATCGCTTTGCTCTTGGCTGCCGGACCACCTGCCACCATGGAGTTAATGACGGTGTAGTCATCATCCATCTGCAGAACCGCGCCAATACCTTCCAAAGACAAGCTCATTTCAGTATTGAACTGCTCGGTATTGCGCGGAGAGAGATAGTTAGTATGCGGGTCGATTTCACGGGCGAACGCTGTCATCGCCAGTGAGAACACATCTTCGCTGTTGGTCTGTGCCAGACGGCGAATCGCAAATTTGTAGCGGCGCGTCAGCGTTTCGCGGATTTCCGCATCGGTTTTACCGGTCAGCTTCAGGCTGAGTTCGTCAAATTTAACCTTGCCGTCCCACAGCGCATTAAGCTCTGCTTCGCTCTTCGGCCACGGCGCTTTGCTTCGGTCGAGGTTAAAGGTGTCGTTACCGGTGAAATCCATTGGACGTGCCAGTACGCTTAATGCGTACTGATAACGTTCAAATCGGCGTTTTTGCGCCAGATTATAGAGATCGTAAAAGACATCCAGCTTGCCGGTGCGCAGTTCATCGCCGAGGACCGTTTTCTTTTTTGCATACTGTTCGATATCGCTCGCCAACAGCACGTTGTGGCTGTAGTCGAGCAAATTCAAATAGCGGTCAAAAATTTTTGCCGAAAACGCCTGATCCAGATCGAACTGGCGATAGTGTGATCGCGTAAAACGCGACGTCACACGTTCGCTTACCGTCGCATGCTGGGTTTCTTCCTTTAAAACGGGGATTTGATCGGCACGCGTGATGTCTTCCACAGCAAGTGCCTGGCCTGCTAATGCAAGCAGACCAGCTAACGCAGTAAGCCTAAAAAAAGTGTTCATGCCAGGCCTGGCCTCCGTTTCAGAACACCAGGTGTTCTGCGCGTACAATCAAAGACATACCCGAATTCAGCTGTACACGGACGCCATCTTTGGTGATTTCTAATACGGTGGCATCCATCGCATTATTTCCTGCTTTCACCTTCAGAGACTGCCCTACCGTCAGTACTGAAATATCAGATACCGGGGTATGCTGTTCTTCGCGAGGAGCACGCGGTGCTTTTGCTGCTGGTTTTTCAGCGCGAGGTTTACGCTCAGCACCTTCTTTACGACGCGGTGCAGGACGCGGCTTACGCTCGCGACGCGGTGCGTCTTCTTTTTCACCGGCGGCAGCGGCCGCTTCGCGTTTTTTCGCCTGTTGCTCTGCGCGTTGCGCCTGAACACGGGCTTTAGCTTCTTCCAGCTGTTTGCGAGCATGTTCAACATGTTGTTCATCCAGCTCACCACAAGGGTTGCCGTCGAGATCAACACGCGTTGCGCCCAATTTAACGCCATACAGATAGCGCCAGCTTGAAGTATAGAGACGTAAGGCAGAACGGAGCTGAGTCTTGCTGAGGTTCATTTCACCCTCAACACGCTCTACCAGATCCTGAAAAATGCCAATTTTCAGTGGGCGCGCTTCGCCTTCCGCACTAAAACACTGCGGGAAGCGTTCGGCCAGAAACGCGATGACTTCTTTACTGCTATTCAACTTAGGTTGATTTTCCATGAAATTTCCTGATTACAACGGACGTAGCCAACAAGCGCAGGCATGAACAGGCGACATTATAATGACGTCATCAGTAATTGCTACGTTATCCGTTGATTATCCTGCGACGCGCGCAAAGAATTTTTTGTAATCCGTCGTTGCAAGCACGGTTTCAAGCTGTGCCACAAGCGTACGCAGACCTTGTTCATCTTCTTCAGTAAAGCGGCCAAATGCCGTGCTATCAATATCCAGCACGCCTATTATCTGATTGTCGACAGCGATCGGCAGGACGATTTCAGCATTGCTGGCGGCATCACAGGCGATGTGCCCATCAAAAGCATGTACGTCCTCAATACGCTGAACCTGGTTCTGCGCCACTGCGGTACCGCACACACCGCGCCCTACCGGGATCCGCACGCAGGCAATTTTGCCCTGGAAGGGACCAAGCACCAGCGTATCGTCCTCAAGCAGGTAAAAACCGGCCCAATTCACTTCTGCAAGACGCTCGTACAACAATGCGCTGGTATTCGCCAGCGTTGCCAGAAAACTGGTTTCACCTGCCATCAATGCCTGAAAATCACGGTTCAGATCCGTGTATAGCTCTATTTTGTTCATTATATAATCACTTAGTTGTCTTACTTAAAACTGCAGCCTACTAAAATAAACATTAAATGCGTTAATGCTCAAGATCATTCCCGTCATGAGTTAAGATAACATTACTTCAACAATTTGATTCGCGATACATGGCCTTAACGACACCACGCATCACGCCAACTAAAAAAATAGCCATCAGGTCCATCGGTGAGGCACTACCTCGTGCACATTATCATCGCTGCCCTGAATGTGACCTGATATTTAGCTTGCCTAAAATGCGTTCGCACCAAAGTGCCTTTTGCCCACGCTGCCAGGCAAAAATTCGTGACGGACGCGACTGGTCGTTAACGCGACTGGCGGCAATGGCTTTCACCATGTTGCTGCTGATGCCCTTTGCCTGGGGAGAGCCACTCCTGCACATCTATTTATTAGGCGTGCGCATTGATGCCAATGTGATGCAAGGCATCTGGCAAATGACCCGACAAGGTGACCCCCTTACCGCCTCCTTCGTGCTTTTTTGCGTCGCTGGTGCGCCGCTAATTCTCGTGACTTCAATCGCTTATCTGTGGTTTGGTAATATTCTCGGGATGAACCTGCGCCCGGTGCTGCTAATGCTGGAAAGACTCAAAGAGTGGGTGATGCTCGATATTTACCTGGTGGGTATCGGTGTCGCATCAATCAAGGTTCAGGACTATGCTTTTTTGCAGCCTGGCGTGGGGCTGTTTGCTTTTATTGCGCTGGTGATCCTCAGTATTTTGACGCTGTCGCATCTTAACGTTGAGCAGCTTTGGGACCGTTTCTACCCGCAAAGACCGGCTCGTCGGCCCGATGATAAGCTCCGCGTCTGCCTTGGCTGCCATTTTACAGGTTATCCGGACGCCCGCGGTCGCTGCCCCCGCTGCCATATTCCGTTGCGCTGGCGCAGAAATCAAAGTATCCAAAAGTGTTGGGCGGCTCTGCTGGCCTCGATTGTCCTGCTTTTACCCGCTAACCTGCTGCCCATCTCGGTAATTTATGTCAACGGCGGCCGGCAGGAAGACACAATCCTGTCAGGCATAATGTCTTTGGCAAACAGTAATGTCGGCGTAGCGGCGATCGTGTTTATCGCCAGTATATTAGTGCCATTTACCAAAGTGATTGTGATGTTTACGTTGCTATTCAGCATCCACTTTAATTGTGAACAAGGGTTGCGCACCCGTATAAAACTACTGCGTATGGTGACCTGGATTGGCCGCTGGTCGATGCTGGATCTCTTTGTTATCGCGTTAACCATGTCGCTGATAAATCGCGATCAGATACTTGCTTTTACTATGGGACCGGCTGCGTTTTATTTCGGCGCAGCGGTAATATTGACTATTCTTGCTGTGGAATGGCTGGACAGCCGCTTACTTTGGGATGCACATGAGTCAGGAAACGCCCGCTTCGCAGACTGAAGCGCAGATTAAAACAAAACGCCGTATCTCCCCTTTCTGGCTGCTGCCGTTCATCGCGCTGATGATCGCAGGATGGCTTATCTGGGGAAGCTATGAAGATCGTGGCAATACCGTGACCATTGACTTTATGTCTGCGGACGGCATTGTGCCAGGCCGTACTCCCGTTCGCTATCAGGGCGTTGAAGTGGGCACGGTGCAGGATATCAACCTCAGCAAAGATCTACGCAAAATTGAAGTCCGCGTCAGCATCAAATCGAGCATGAAAGATGCTCTGCGCAAAGATACCCAGTTCTGGCTGGTCACGCCGAAGGCGTCGCTGGCTGGGGTGTCTGGTCTGGATGCGTTGGTTGGCGGCAATTATATCGGCATGATGCCCGGTACTGGCGAGGCAGAGGATCATTTCGTCGCCCTTGACACCCAGCCCAAGTATCGTCTGGATAATGGCGATTTAATGCTGCATCTGCGCGCCCCTGATCTCGGATCGCTTAATAGCGGTTCACTGGTTTATTTCCGTAAGATTCCGGTGGGCCGGGTTTATGACTACACCATTAACCCGAACCATCAGGGCGTAACCATCGATGTATTGATTGAACGCCGCTTCACCAATCTGGTGAAAAAAGGCAGCCGCTTCTGGAACGTCTCCGGTGTAAATGCGGATGTTAGCCTTAGCGGTGCGAAGGTAAAACTGGAGAGTCTGGCGGCGCTGGTCAACGGTGCCATTGCTTTTGATTCACCCGAAGACTCAAAACCTGCTGCGGCAGACGACACGTTTGGTCTATATCAGGATCTCGCGCATAGCCAGCGCGGAGTAATCGTCAAGCTTGATTTACCCAGCGGAGATGGACTCAAAGCAGGCTCAACATCGCTGATGTATCAAGGATTAGAAGTCGGTCAGCTCACAAAACTGGATTTAAACCCAGGCGGTAAAGTCACCGGCGAAATGACGGTCGATCCCAGCGTCGTAACGCTACTGCGTGACAACACACGAATTGAGTTACACAGCCCTAAATTATCGTTAAGCGATGTGAATCTCAGTTCGCTGCTGACAGGTAAAACTTTCGAGCTGGTACCTGGCGAAGGCGAGCCGCGTAACCAGTTTGTCGTTATTCCCGCTGAGAAGTCGTTGTTACACGACCCAGGCGTCATGACGTTTACGCTGACAGCGCCGGAGAGTTACGGTATTGATGCTGGCCAGCCGCTAATTCTTCACGGCGTACAGGTCGGTCAGGTGATTGAGCGTACGCTTTCCAGCAAAGGCGTCTCATTTACCGTTGCTGTTGAACCACAGCATCGTGACCTGGTGCAGGGTGACAGTAAGTTCGTGGTGAACAGCCGCGTGGATGTCAAAGTTGGACTTGATGGCGTGGAGTTCCTTGGCGCCAGCGCCAGTGAGTGGCTCAGCGGCGGCATTCGTATTTTGCCCGGAACCAAGGGCGAAATGAAAAAAAGCTACCCGCTTTACGCTAACCTGGAGAAAGCCATTGAAAACAGCCTGAGCGATCTGCCAACCACTACGGTCAGCCTGAGCGCCGAAACGCTACCTGATGTGCAGGCCGGTTCGGTGGTGCTATACCGCAAATTCGAGGTCGGTGAAGTGATTAGCGTTCGTCCTCGCGCCGATGCGTTTGATATCGATCTGCATATCAAACCGGAATATCGCAACCTGTTGACCAGCAACAGCGTGTTCTGGGCCGAAGGCGGAGCAAAAGTTCAGCTTAACGGCAGCGGATTAACCGTACAGGCATCTCCCCTTTCACGCGCGCTTAAAGGGGCGATCAGCTTCGATAATTTAAGCGGTGCCAGCGCCAGCCAACGCAAAGGTGACAAGCGTATTCTGTATGCTTCGGAAACCGCCGCGCGTGCGGTCGGCGGCCAGATAACGCTGCATGCGTTCGATGCCGGTAAACTCGCTGCAGGCATGCCGATTCGCTACCTGGGAATCGATATCGGCCAGATCCAAACGCTTGAGCTGATCACCGCCCGTAACGAAGTTCAGGCAAAAGCGGTTCTGTACCCGGAATACGTGCAGACCTTTGCGCGAAGCGGTACCCGTTTCTCTGTGATCACCCCACAAATTTCGGCAGCGGGCGTGGAGCATCTGGATACAATCCTGCAGCCGTATATCAACGTTGAACCCGGACGCGGTAATCCGCGCCGTGATTTTGAGCTGCAGGAAGCCACCATTACCGACTCTCGTTACCTCGATGGTCTGAGTATTGTGGTTGAAGCACCAGAAGCAGGTTCGCTGAATATCGGAACCCCGGTGTTGTTCAGAGGTATTGAAGTGGGGACCGTCACCGGGCTGACGCTGGGCTCGCTTTCCGATCGTGTGATGGTTGCCATGCGCATTAGCCAACGCTATCAGCATCTGGTACGCAACAACTCCGTGTTCTGGCTGGCATCCGGCTACAATCTCGACTTCGGTTTGACCGGCGGTGTCGTGAAGACTGGTACCTTCAACCAGTTCATTCGCGGCGGCATCGCCTTCGCGACTCCACCAGGTACACCGCTGGCACCTAAAGCACAGGCAGGTAAACACTTCCTGTTGCTGGAAAGCGAACCGAAAGAGTGGCGTGAATGGGGCACCGCCCTGCCACGTTAATGTATCCACTGCTCCGGCGCGAGTACGTACGCCGGAGCAGTTATGCTACACTGCGCACCTGTTTTTTTGCCGGTGGTACCAAGTGGCTTATTTTCCCGACGCCTTTCTGACTCAAATGCGTGAAGCAATGCCTTCCACGCTCTCATTCGATGAATTTCTCGCTGCCTGTCAGCGCCCGTTGCGCCGCAGCATTCGCGTCAATACGCTGAAAATCTCCGTTGCCGATTTCCTCGCGCTGACAGCACCTTACAACTGGTCTCTAACTCCGGTTCCCTGGTGTGCTGAAGGTTTCTGGATCGAACGCGATGATGAAGAGTCAGTGCCGCTCGGCAGCACCGCAGAACATTTAAGCGGCCTGTTTTATATTCAGGAAGCCAGCTCAATGCTGCCAGTCGCCGCGCTGTTCGCCGAAGGCAATACCCCGGAACGCATAATGGATGTTGCGGCAGCCCCCGGCTCCAAAACCACGCAAATTGCCGCAAAAATGAATAATCGAGGCGCCATTCTGGCGAATGAGTTTTCTGCCAGTCGCGTCAAAGTCCTGCATGCCAATGTCAGCCGTTGCGGGATAGCCAACGTCGCCCTGACCCATTTTGACGGACGCGTATTTGGCGCTGCGTTGCCGGAGTCATTTGATGCCATATTGCTCGACGCACCGTGTTCCGGTGAAGGCGTGGTGCGTAAAGACCCTGATGCGCTAAAAAACTGGTCTGTAGAAAGTAATCTGGAAATTGCCGCGACCCAGCGCGAATTACTCGACAGCGCCTTCCACGCCCTGCGTCCCGGTGGCACATTGGTTTACTCGACCTGTACGCTTAATCGTGACGAAAATGAAAATATCATGCAGTGGTTGATTGAGACCTATCCTGATGCCGTCGAGTTTTTACCTCTGGGTGATTTATTTCCGCAGGCCGAACGCGCCCTGACGCCGGAAGGATTCCTGCATGTATTCCCGCAGATTTACGATTGCGAAGGTTTCTTCGTTGCGCGTTTGCGCAAAACAGCTGCAATCCCTGCACTACCTGCGCCGAAGTACAAAGTCGGAAACTTCCCGTTTAGCCCGCTTAAAGGACGCGAGTCCGCGCTTGTCACGCAAGCCGCGAGCGCTTGTGGACTGCAGTGGGAAGATAATTTGCGCCTGTGGCAGCGCGATAAAGAGATCTGGCTGTTCCCGACTGACATTGAACCTCTGATTGGCAAGGTTCGCTTTTCTCGACTCGGGATCAAACTGGCTGAAACCCACAACAAAGGGTATCGCTGGCAGCATGAGGCCGTTATCGCCCTCGCCGATCCGAACCACAGCCATGCATTCGAGCTGACCCTTGCCGAAGCGGAAGAGTGGTATCGCGGTAGAGATGTTTACCCGCAAACCGCACCGACGAGTGACGACGTACTGGTTACGTTCCAGCATCAGCCGATCGGTCTGGCAAAACGCATTGGATCGCGACTGAAGAATAGCTATCCGCGCGATCTTGTCCGGGATGGCAAACTCTTTACGGGATAACGCACGTTTTTACTGGCGCTTTTGCTAACGTTGACTACGCTGAAAAATGGACGGCCTAACTGGTCGTACCACAACCAGCAAATTAACGGAGAGCACGATGATGAAAACCAGTGTGCGCATTGGCGCTTTTGAAATCGACGACGCCGAGTTACATGGCGAATCGCCGGGGGACCGAACGTTAACCATTCCGTGTAAATCCGATCCAGATTTATGTATGCAACTGGATGCCTGGGATGCCGACACCAGCGTCCCGGCCCTGTTGAACGGAGAACATTCAGTACTATTTCGCGAACACTACGATCGTAAGTCAGATGCCTGGATCATGCGCCTTGCCTGATTCAAAAAGAACCCGTCGCCAGACGGGTTATTTCTTGGTTAATTTCCCTCATCTATCAACATCTTCTACACTACAGGTATGGCTTTACCATTTGAGGATGGAATGTTCACGCTGGTTCTTTTTGTGTGCTATCTGGATGGCGGTTGTGAAGATATCGTGGTTGATGTCTACAAAACTGAGCGGCAGTGCCTGATATCGATGGACGATCAACGTATTCGTAACGGCGGATGTTTACCTGCGGACGACTACATCGACAGTTTCTGGCACCCGGCCCAGGAATACAGCGATTTTTGATTATTGCAGTTGTACCAGCGTTAACTCGCCGCCGAATACAGCGCCGGTATCAATATAGTGTAGATTCTCGCGATCCAGCCGATGGCGCAACGGCGTGTGGCCAAACCAGAAGTGATCCGCGCCGCGAATCGCACAACCACTGTTCATCAGTCTCGAGCGGTCCCACAGCACGCGCTGTAAATCGATCTCTTTTAGCCACTGATAATCATCATCCGGGTAATCGGCATGAGCAATAACGTGTATACCGTTCTGACAATGCAGCTCCAGAATCCAGGGTAACTGCCAACACCCTTCAAGAGCAAATTTCGCTGCCGGTTGCTCCGCCTGCTCGAACCACGAGCCACCATTCATAAACCACATGAATTGATCCCCCGTCGCCAGCGCGTCCAGCGCCATCTGTTCATGGTTCCCCCTGACCGCGACAATCCAGCGTTTACGCAGTAGTTTCAGACAACGCAAACTGTCTGGTCCACGGTCGATAACATCCCCCACTGAAACCAGCAGATCCTGCCAGGGATCAAAACGGTACTGGCGCAGTTTAGCCATCAGCATCGAGAAGCATCCGTGGATATCCCCAACCACCCAGACGTGACGCCACTGCGTACCGTCGATTCGTTGATAGATATTGCCAGGTCGTCCCATGTCGCCTCCAGATTACAAGGGTACCTGATTATAATTTTAGCAATGATGGTAAAAAAGCCTGGACGATCGTGGGCAGGAGTATGGTATGGTTTATGGAGAATGCAGCATGCAATACGTCGTGTTTCGCCCTGGATGGCATCGCATTCGCCACATAAAAAGAGACCGAATACGATTCCTGTATTCGGTCCAGGGAAATGGCTCTTGGGAGAGAGCCGTGCGCTAAAAGTTGGCATTAATGCAGGCTAAGTTACCCTGCCATTTAAGAATAGATGACAGCGCCAGGTTTTCCAGTCCGCGGCTAAAGTGGCCGGAAAAAAAGGACGTTTGTTACGCATCCAAACGCAAAAACCGCAAGTTCTCCTGCGAGATCCTTGCGGTTTTTTATTGGAAATCAGAGCGCTACATCTGACAATTAACAGAGCTTTTCTGCACGCTCTACAAACGGTGCCAGGCTCATTTTTTCGCCCGGTTTCGCCGGATCATCAATTTGGATAATCTCTATCGGCTTTGCCGTGGTTTTTCCGCTCTCCACCTGCTGTCTGGCGACATCATTCAACGGGTATTGCACCAGCGTACTGGGATTGATGACATACAGCGCGTTACCTGGACGGCAGGTCAGCATCACCTCTTCCCGATTAAATGCCCACTTATCTTTGCCAACCTCAAAACGGCTGACGGTAATGACCTGCGGCGCAGCCAGCGCGGCTCCGGAGCTTGCCAGGAGTAATAAAGAGATAATGATTTTTTTCATGCGTTTCGCCAGTCCATCAATCAGAAAGGTTCGAGGGTTGCAAACAGGCTGACAATCGCCAGAACAACGGCTCCTATACCCCATTCCAGCTTGGTCATCCAAATAAAATAGAGAGTCATGCCGCGGTTATCCTGCCGCATGCGTGGTACCAGAACATACCGATTCACCAGCGCAATCGCCACCATTAGCATGACCAGGGCACCTTTTAACATAAGCAGTCGCCCGTAAGCCATGTGCCAGGGAACAGAAAAACCGACAATAAACAGCGCATTCATAATACCGGTTAGTAAAACACCGATAACGAAAAGATGTCCATAGCGTGAGAAGCGCATCATGGTACTGATGGCCTGTTCCCGCCAGCGACCTTGCGCCATTCGCATACAGTAAAGTACGGGCAGCAAACCGCCGAACCAGGCGGCTGCGCATACCAAATGTAAGGCGTGGTTAACCTGCTGGATTGCGCCAGGGATACCGCTGTGCAGCGTCGCATGTCCGACGCCAGCCAGCAAAATAAACTGCGCAATAGTCAGCATTAACAGTAGTCGCGGCATACTGCGCGGCACCATGATGGTCACCACCAGCGTGACCAACGCGAGGATAATCTGCCATAACCAGACGCCACCAAATTGCGTTTGCAACACGGCGAGCCAAACGTCAGTAGAGACAACATCCCGCCAGCCTGAGCCCATTAACCCACCCTGAATCGCCAGCATCAGCGTCGCGCTGATAAAGCTCCACGTCGCAGCATGCCGTTGCAGACGTAAAAAACGACGCATCATTAAACGACGAACCGAAACGGGAGCCAGCCATGCGCCGTAAAGCGCACAGCCAAACACCAGCATCAAAGCGGTAAAATGGATAAACCGTAGTGCAACCCAGGTAAATGCCAGCATTGGTTATTTCACGCTAAAGGTATATTGCCCCTTCGTCTTGTGACCATCCACGGAGACAACGTGCCAGTCGACCGTATATTTTCCTGCTTCAAGTGTTTGATCAAGCGGAACAATCAGCTGCGTTTTGTCCTGCTCACTGCGCGATGCCTTGCCCGTTTTGATCTGTTCTTTGTTAGGACCGGTCAGCGTTGCACCGCTGAATCCCGGCTCTACGCCTTCAGAAAAATTCAGCGTCAACGCCTGAGGAGATGCCGCAACTTCAGCGTTAGCCGCCGGACTTTGTTTTGTGAGGTGGGCATGCGCCAATGCCGCTGGTGTTGCCAGAACGCTGGCGAGTACGATGAGCGCGTTGCGAAGCATAGATGCAGATGAAGCCATTTCAACTATTCCTTTTTGTTATGTCTAACCTGTAGAGAATAACCTTCTACAATGGTCGAGTCGAGAATCATCATTTCTGTCTTGCCATTAACGCACACTCTTAGTAACTTTGCGCGCCGAAAGACAGAGAAAAGGAAAAGCCCATGAACATCAATCTGGCCAAACTTGAGCAAGCGGAAATGGATAAGGTCAATGTCGATCTGGCTGCGGCTGGTGTGGCATTTAAGGAGCGATACAATATGCCCGTTGTTGCAGAAGTTGTTGAACGCGAACAGCCAGAGCATTTACGCGACTGGTTCCGCGAAAGACTCATCGCGCACCGTCTGGCATCCGTTACGCTTTCACGTTTACCATACGAGCCTAAAGTTAAATAAAACTTATATTACGTTACGATTCCTTACATGACGCCTGCTACAGTATAAGCATATTCTTAATCCACACATTAAGGATGGTTGTAGACACTATGAAAAGGAAATCATTATGTCATACTGGAAAATCGCAGCAGCACAATACGAACCTCTTCACACCTCAGTTACCGAACATGTCGCGCATCACCTGCAATTCATTCATGCGGCAGCTCAATGCCAATGTGAATTGCTGGTCTTCCCTTCCCTCTCATTGCTGGGTTGTGTTGATGAGAATGACGCGCTTCCTGCCCCACCCGATGAAGCGCTGTTAGAACCTCTCGCACATGCCGCCGCGACTTATCGCATGACGATAATTGCGGGACTACCGGTAGAACATAACAACCGGTTCGTGAAAGGCATTGCGCTTTTCTCTCCCTGGATGACTTCGCCATTAACCTTCCATCAGAGCCACGGGGCCTGTATTGCCAGACAGCGAAATGCCATCAGCGTTGTAGATAGCCAACCGGAAGGCATTGATATCGACCCGGCTTTTTCGCTGTTCACCAGCTGCCAGTCAGTCAGTGAACCGGAACTGCTCTCCTCTACATCTCGCCTACAAAGTTTCTCACATAAATTCGCCATCGCGGTATTAATGGCCAATGCGCGGGGTAGCAGTGCGTTATGGGATGAACGAGGTCGATTGATTGTTCGCGCAGACAGCGGTTCGTTGCTGTTAACCGGCCAACGCACGCCACGGGGTTGGCAAGGTGATATCATTCCATTACGCTAGTCATTTTGGGTCAGGAGCATGGCATGTTGCGCATAATAGATACAGAAACCTGTGGTCTACAGGGAGGCATTGTTGAAATTGCTTCTGTCGACGTGGTTGACGGAAAAATAGTCAACCCCATGAGCCACCTGGTACGCCCTGACCGCCCCATCAGCCCACAAGCAATGGCTATCCATCGCATTACTGAAGCAATGGTGGCCGATAAGCCATGGATTGAAGACGTCATCCCGCAGTATTACGGCAGCGAATGGTACGTGGCGCACAATGCCAGCTTTGACCGCCGCGTATTGCCCGATATGCCCGGGGAATGGATTTGCACCATGAAGCTCTCCCGTCGGTTGTGGCCGGGGATCAAATACAGCAACATGGCGTTGTATAAATCGCGCAAGCTGAGCGTCCAGACACCAGCGGGTCTCCACCATCACCGCGCCCTGTACGATTGCTACATCACTGCGGCACTGCTGATCGACATCATGCAGACGTCAGGCTGGACAGCCGATCAAATGGTCGATATTACCGGCCGTCCCGCCTTACTCACTACTTTCACTTTTGGTAAGTACCGCGGAAAACCGGTATCAGAAGTGGCTGAACGCGATCCGGGCTATCTACGTTGGTTATTTAATAACCTTGACAATATGAGCCCGGAACTACGATTAACGCTAAAACACTATTTGGATCACGCCTGAGCAGGCAGTGTTCCCTGCGCCAGTCCAATCAAAAACGCGTACTCAAGGGCCACGCCTTCGTAAGATTTAAAACGCCCGGATTTACCGCCGTGTCCGGAATCCATATCCGTGCAAAGTAGCAGCAAACGATCGTCCGTTTTCAGCTCACGCAGTTTTGCCACCCATTTTGCTGGTTCCCAGTATTGCACCTGGGAATCGTGTAATCCCGTCGTGACCAGCAGATGTGGGTATGCCTGCGCGGTTACATTGTCATACGGGCTGTAGCTTTTCATATAGGTGTAATACTCTTCGTCCTGCGGATTACCCCACTCTTCAAACTCACCGGTCGTCAGGGGAATTGATTCATCGAGCATAGTGGTTACCACATCGACAAACGGCACCTGAGCAATAACACCATGGAAGCGTTCCGGGCGTTCATTAATGGCGACGCCCATTAACATGCCTCCGGCGCTTCCGCCCATGCCATAACACAACTCAGGCGCGCCATAGCCCATTTTTAGCAGCGCATCACAGACGTCGAGGTAATCATTAAAAGTATTTTTCTTGTGCAGAAACTTACCGTCCTCGTACCACTGCTGTCCTAATTCACCGCCACCACGCACATGGGCAATAGCATAAACAAAGCCGCGATCCATTAAGCTCAAACGGCTGCTGCTGAAATCGGCATCCATGCTGGCGCCATATGAGCCATAGCCATAAACGAGTAACGGATTTTTTCCTTTCAGGAAATACTTTTGATGATAAACCAGCGAAACCGGAACCTCGGTGCCATCACGCGCAGTTATCCATAGGTGTTCGCTACGGTAATTCGCCGCATCAAATCCGGGGACCTCCGTCTGCTTAAGCACACGACGTTCCCCGGTGTCCATATCCAGTTCAAACAACGTGTCCGGGGTGGTCATGGAGGAATAACCATAGCGCAGGCGCGATGTCTCAGGCTCTGGATTATAGGCAAGCCAGGTCACATAAGCCGGATCGTCAAAGGCGATCCCGACCACTTCGCGCGTTTTACGATTAATCTGTCGTAGGCTGGTTAAGCCCCGCTGACGCTCTTCTACCACCAGCCAGTCAGTGAATAGCGTAAAGCCCTCCAGCATCACGTTGTCGCGCGCTGGGATCAGCGTCTCCCAGGCTTGCTCATCACGAACGCGGGTACGATACAGGCCGAAATTTTTCCCCTGACGGTTGGAGCGCAGATAAAAATTGTGTTGATAGTGATCGAGACTGTATTCATGGTCTTTGCGTCGCGCTAAAAAGACCAACGGTTCGGCATCCGCCAGTTCTGCGTCAAGCAGTAAAACCTCACTGGTGGTCGCACTGGCGATATGAATAACCACATAGTGTAGCGAGGTGGTTTTATGCAGGCTGACATAAAAAATATCATCGGCTTCTTCATACACCAGCTCATCCAGTGACGATGGCGAGCCGACTGTATGTCGCCACACCTGATACGGCAATAACGTTGTTTCGTGCTTGCGCACGTAATAGAAAGTCTGAGAATCATTCGCCCAGACCAGATCCGCTTCGACGTTTTCCAGCACTTCCGGATACCAGTTGCCGCTTTGCAAGTTGCGAAAACGCACGCCATATTGCCGGCGAGAGAGATAATCTTCCGCCAGCGCCATGATGGTGTTATCCGGAGATATCGCCAGTCCACCCAGCGTATAAAACTCGCTGTGTGCCGCGCGCTGGTTCCCATCCAATAGAGTATCCCAATCATCCCACTCTTCACTGAGGGCAGACTGACGCTGATAAATAGCATATTCGCACCCCGGTTCATAAATATGCCGGTAGCGATAACCATTCTTCACATAGGGGGCGGATGCATCCTGAGGCGGGATACGGTCGATAATCTCTTTCAGGACACGATCCTGCAAAGCCTGCTGCGAGGCCATAACCTGGCGGCCATACGCGTTTTCTTGTTGCAGATAATCCAGCACTTCTGGCTGCGAGCGGGTGTCATCTCGCAGCCAGTAATAATTATCAACACGAGTATCGCCATGCTGCGTCATGGCGTGAGGAATACGAGAAGCTTTTGGTAGCATGTCATTGTTCTTTTGCTTAAACATCCTATAAGGGTGGCAAAAGACAGCAATGATGCAAGCGAAACATGCGCCTTAGCGGTAAGTAATTAACCCGGTAAAGCCTGTTTTTGTTCTTTGAGATCCTGTTCAATGCCTTCACGAACATCCAGCGGGATCTTCAACGCATCGCCCAGCGCATTGAGATAGCTACGCTCCATAAAGTGGTCGATATCAATCGCCGCACAGCTCAGGAAGTAAATTTCCAGCGCTTCTTCTTCGTTGCGGATGCCCTGCGCCAGGCGCTGAGGATCTAACGGTTGTTCAATAGCACGTTCAATAAGAACGCGGCCCTGCTCTTCCACGCCCGCTTCACGGAGCTGCTGTTCAATGGCCGCTCGTTCTTTGGCATCAATATGTCCATCGCTTTTCGCCGCAAAAACCAGCGCCAGGATCAGACGCTCGGTGCGCTCATCCAGCGGTGAACTTTGTGCGCCAAACTGCGGCTCATCCTGATGCGCAGCGCGAACCTTATCCTTGTATTTGTTCCATAACACGGTACCGGCAACCGCACCGCCGCCCACCAGAAGCGCGCTGGTGCCGTATTTGCTCAGCAATTTTCGTGAAGATTTGTTGGCAACCAGTAATCCTGCCAGACCGCCTAACGCGCCTGGAACCAGAAGTTTACTCAGCCCTTGCTCGCCAGAAGATGACGCGGAGGATCCTTTTTGCCCAAGAAGAGATTGTAGTTGATTCAGCCAATTAGCCATTTTGCCCCTCAAGTACAGACGAATAATCATCAAAGCGTACCCGAGGGGATGTCAGGAAGTGTTCAGGTCATCAAAAGATGTGCAAATACCTGCGTTACTGCGGCTGATACTCGGCCGTTCCGGCTTTGCAGTCGACTTTCACCAGGTAGTGAATATCTGCGCTTTTACCACGAACCGTCAGGGGAACTGACCATTTCGCGTCTTTGCCCGTAATATCGGGCGTGCTAACCCAGGCGACAGGGTCGGCTTGACCGACGCGTTTTTGATCGTCAGCCCAGCGCGCGATGCGATTTTGCTGATAGTCACGTTTCACGCTTGCCGCAATACCGTCAGCATCCAGTCCTTCGCACTTGGGGAACTGAACATTCTTGCTTTCCATATTTGCCGCAAATACCGATACGCTGGCAGACAATAACAGCAGGCTCAATAACGCTCTTTTTTTATACATTCTTTTCTCCTTAATCTCCCCTTCGTCCTTCAGGTTGCCTGCGGCAACGTGAAATAACGTCAGGAATTGCACAATGATTCAGGGAAAAGCATGGTACAAAACGTCAGGAGCGCAAGTCGTTTCAGGCAGCCTGAGTATCATCCTCAGCGTGCGCATCGTTTTCGACAGCCTGTGGCGAAGGCAGCTTGCCGTTTTTCAGAATGGCGCTCAGCACATCTTTTTGCTCAGCCAGCCACAGGGAGAGAGCTTCACGCTGCTCGTCTTCGAGCGCTACCGGCGATTGCTCCAGCCATGTGTCGAGCAGATCTGCTGTATCCAGCATTTTGTCATACGCATCGGCTTCCTTTTTGCTGGTAAACGACATTTTTTCCTCACCTTCTCGAATGACTACGTATTTAACTTCAACCGCCATTTTTGCAGCCTCTTAAATTACCTGTATTTATGTACAGTATATTCTTTTTAAGCTCTGAAATCAACCTGGTAATAAAGACAGACGCAAACGTTTTCGTATATACTGCGCCCAGATAAAACAGGGGATTAATTTATGACGTTATTAGGCACAGCGCTGCGTCCCGCAGCAACGCGAGTGATGTTATTAGGTTCAGGTGAACTGGGTAAAGAAGTGGCGATTGAATGCCAACGCCTGGGTGTGGAAGTCATTGCCGTGGATCGTTACCCCGACGCGCCAGCCATGCACGTTGCCCATCGCTCCTACGTAATTAACATGCTGGATGGCGAGGCATTACGCCAGCTTGTCGAGCGTGAAAAACCACATTACATCGTGCCGGAAATAGAGGCGATTGCCACGGATATGCTGGTCAAACTGGAACAGGAAGGTCAACACGTTGTGCCTTGCGCACGAGCGACCCAACTGACCATGAACCGGGAAGGAATCCGTCGTCTCGCCGCCGAAGAATTGTCTTTACCCACATCATCTTTCCGTTTTGCAGACACCGAAACACGCTTCCGTGAGGCCGTTGCCGAAATCGGCTATCCCTGCATTGTGAAGCCGGTCATGAGTTCTTCCGGCAAGGGGCAGAGCTTTATCCGTTCAGCCGATCAGCTCACCGAGGCGTGGAACTATGCTCAACAGGGAGGCCGGGCAGGCGCCGGACGCGTTATCGTCGAAGGCGTAGTGAATTTTGATTTTGAAATCACCCTGCTAACCGTCAGCGCCGTTGATGGTGTGCATTTCTGCGCGCCGGTAGGTCATCGCCAGGAAGATGGCGATTATCGCGAGTCCTGGCAGCCGCAGCAGATGAGTGACCTGGCGCTGGCGCGCGCGCAGGAGATAGCCCGCAAGGTGGTACTGGCGCTGGGCGGTCACGGACTGTTTGGCGTGGAGCTGTTTGTCTGCGGTGATGAGGTGATTTTCAGCGAAGTCTCCCCTCGCCCTCACGACACGGGTATGGTGACCTTAATTTCGCAGGATCTGTCTGAGTTTGCCCTGCACGTACGTGCATTTCTCGGTCTGCCCGTTGGCGAAATCCGCCAGTATGGACCTTCTGCTTCCGCCGTTATTCTGCCGCAACTTACCAGCCAGAATATCACATTTGATAACGTACAAGCCGCTGTAGGTGCGGGTATGCAAGTGCGTTTCTTTGGCAAGCCGGAAATCGACGGGAGCCGTCGTCTGGGCGTTGTGCTGGCCACAGCACAGAGCATTGAAGATGCGGTGATACGCGCGAAAGACGCAGCCGCACAGGTGAAAGTCGCAGGATAAAAACCAGACCCGTAGGCCGGATAAAACATTGATGCCGTATCCGACCTACGGTTTACGCATTAACGGCTTACTGCTTCGCGCCTTCTACTGCTTCACGAGCCAGCTTGGTAATACGATCGTAATCACCCGCTTCCAGCGCATCCGCCGGAACCAGCCAGGAACCACCGATGCACAGCACGCTTTTCAGTGCCAGGTAGTCACGGTAGTTCGCCGGAGAGATACCGCCGGTTGGGCAGAAACGCACCTGAGAGAACGGACCCGCAATTGCCTGCAGCGCTTTGGTACCGCCATTTGCTTCAGCAGGGAAGAATTTGAACTCTTTCAAACCGTAGTCCATACCCAGCATCAGTTCAGACACGGTGCTGATACCAGGGATCAGCGGAATAGTACCTTCCGTTGCGGCTTTCAGCAGCGGCTCGGTCAGACCCGGACTGATAGCAAACTGTGCACCGGCTTCGGTAACTTCAGCCAGCTGTTGTGGATTCAGTACAGTACCTGCACCAACGATAGCGTCCGGAACTTCTTTTGCGATCGCGCGAATGGCATCCATCGCACATGCTGTACGTAAGGTCACTTCCAGAACGCGCACGCCGCCTGCAACCAGCGCTTTTGCCATCGGCACTGCGTGTTCCAGTTTATTAACCACGATAACCGGTACAACCGGGCCAGTGGTCAGGATTGCTTCTGCACTTGTCTTCCAGTTTTTCATCAGAGTTTTCTCTCGCCTGATTACAAAATAAGTCTTAAAAAGTGATACAGGTTGCGCCCTGTTCCGCACCGGACAGCTTTTCACGCAACGCGCTGAACATTTCACGGCCTGTGCCCACGCGCGATGCGCTGAGGTCAGGAATGTGAGGCTGACGAGAAGCAAGTTCCTCTTCATCAACCAGCAGCGTCAATTCACCTGTCTGTCCATTCACACGAATGATGTCGCCATCGCGTACTTTTGCCAGCAGCCCGCCATCGTAGGCTTCTGGGGTTACATGGATTGCTGAAGGCACTTTACCTGAAGCACCTGAAAGTCGTCCATCGGTAACTAACGCAATTTTGAAACAACGGTCCAATAATACACCAAGTGGCGGCATGAGTTTATGTAATTCTGGCATTCCGTTTGCTTTTGGCCCCTGATGGCGCACAACGACTACGCAATCACGGTCGAGCAGTCCCGCATCGAAGGCCGGCAATACATCATGCTGACTTTCAAAAACAACCGCGGGCGCTTCAATTACCTGATTTTCTACCGGAACCGCCGACGTTTTCATCACAGCACGTCCGAGGTTACCGCTCAGCACTTTGGTACCGCCGTGGTGGGAGAATGGCTGATCGATGGTAGCAATCACATTGCTGTCCAGCGACTTCGCTGCCCCTTCGCGCCAGTCCAGTTCACCATCGTTGAGCCAGGGTTCCATGGTGTAACGCGACAAACCAAACCCAGCAACGGTGTTCACATCTTCATGCAGCAGACCCGCATTCAGCAGTTCGCGCATTAACACCGGCACGCCACCCGCTGCCTGGAAGTGGTTAATATCTGCCGGACCATTCGGATACAGACGCGCCATCAACGGCACGATATCGGACAGATCGGAGAAGTCGTCCCAGTTAATCAGAATCCCGGCTGCGCGCGCCATCGCAACCAGGTGCATTGTATGGTTGGTTGACCCCCCGGTCGCCAGCAGCGCGACAATACCGTTCACCACTACTTTTTCATCGATCATTTTACCGATCGGCATCCATTCATTGCCGTTACCGGTCAGACGCGTTACCTGCCGAGCAGCCGCGGCGGTCAACGCCTCGCGCAGCGGGGCATCCGGGTGTACGAATGAGGACCCTGGCAGTTGCATCCCCATAAACTCCACCACCATCTGGTTGGTGTTTGCCGTACCATAGAACGTACAGGTCCCCGGTGCGTGATAAGACGCCGCTTCGGATTCAAGCAGCGCCATGCGATCGACTTTGCCTTCAGCATACAACTGACGGATACGCACTTTTTCTTTGTTCGCCAGACCACTCGCCATCGGGCCGGAGGGAATAAAGATCGAAGGCAGATGACCAAATGACAGTGCCGCCATCACCAGACCCGGGACAATTTTGTCGCACACGCCAAGGAATAACGCGCCGTCGAACATATTGTGTGAGAGGCCGACAGCAGCCGACATCGCAATCACTTCGCGACTCAGTAACGAAAGCTCCATCCCATCCTGTCCCTGGGTCACACCGTCGCACATCGCAGGAACACCGCCAGCGACCTGGCCTACCGCATTGGCTTCATGCAGCGCTTTACGAATGATGTCCGGATAATGTTCGTACGGCTGATGCGCGGAAAGCATGTCGTTATAGGAGGTAATGATCGCGATATTGTTACGCAGCATGCTTTTCAGCGAGGCCTTGTCATCTGGCTGGCAGGCAGCAAAACCATGCGCCAGGTTACCGCACGCCAGTTGTGAACGATGAACGGTAGTCGATTTCGCTTGTTCAATACGGGCAAGGTAGGCGGAACGCGTGTCGCAAGAACGTTCGACAATACGTTTTGTTACGCGTAACAAATTCGGATTCATAGAGGCTCCTAAAATTTATCTGTCAGAGCGTTGGATCAACAATGTGTTTCAGTTGGGTTAAAAGCAGCTGAATCGCTTGTTAGCCGTAGCTCAGGGGCAAAATCGTTTCAGGCAGTGTAATAAAAAAAGCCCCGCGGGTGAATCCACGCGGAGCTTAAAAGTGCAAAAATTATTCTACAATCTGTGTTAGATCATGTTACCGGTAAAATAACACCTATGGGCTAGATGATATTTTACTCGAATTCGTTCCAGGAACGACCATCACGGGTAATCATGGCCACAGAAGCAACCGGTCCCCAGGTGCCTGCCTGATACGGCTTCGGCGCGTCGTTGTCCATCGCCCAGGCTTCGGTAATGGAGTCGACCCACTTCCATGCTTCTTCAACTTCATCACGGCGCACAAACAGCGCCTGAATGCCGCGCATCGTTTCAAGCAGCAGGCGCTCGTAGGCGTCGGCAAGGTGCGTCTGGTTGAAGGTTTCTGAATAGCTCAGATCAAGCTTGGTAATTTGCAGATTATGCTTGTGATCCAGACCCGGCACTTTGTTCAGTACCTGGATATCGACACCTTCATCAGGCTGCAAACGGATGGTCAGCTTGTTCTGCGGTAGATCCTGCCAGGACTCTCTGAACAGATTCAGCTCAGGCGTTTTGAAGTAAACCACCACTTCAGAGCACTTGGTCGGTAAACGCTTACCGGTACGCAGGTAGAACGGTACGCCCGCCCAGCGCCAGTTATCGATATCCACACGGATCGCCACAAACGTTTCCGTGTTGCTGCTCTTGTTCGCGCCTTCTTCTTCCAGGTATCCCGGAACTTTTTTGCCCTGGGCAAAACCGGCAGTGTACTGACCACGAACTGTCTTTTCACGTACGTTCGAACGATCGATACGACGCAGTGATTTCAGTACTTTCACTTTTTCATCACGGATGCTGTCGGCGCTCAGATCGGACGGCGGAGACATCGCGATCATGCACAGGATCTGCAGCAGGTGGTTCTGGATCATGTCGCGCATTTGACCGGCCTGGTCAAAGTAGCCCCAGCGCCCTTCAATGCCTACTTCTTCCGCCACGGTAATTTCTACGTGGTCGATAGTGCGGTTATCCCAGTTATTCACAAACAGGGAGTTGGCAAAACGCAGTGCCAACAGGTTCAGTACCGTCTCTTTGCCGAGATAGTGGTCGATGCGGTAAACCTGGCACTCTTCGAAATACTCGCCAACCTGATCGTTGATTTCACGGGATGTTGCCAGTGATGTACCCAGCGGTTTTTCCATCACCACGCGGGCAGGCTTAGCATTCAGCTTTGCTTCACCCAGACCTTTGCAGATCGCGCCAAAGGTGCTCGGCGGCATTGCAAAATAGTTGATGGTGGTACGCGATTTTTGATCCAGCATTTTGCCCAGACGCTTAAACGCGGCGGTGTCGTTGACGTCCAGGTTACAAAACTCAAGACGACCGCTGAGGGTTTCCCACAAACTTTCATCAATTTTTTCTTTCATGAAGGTTTCGAGCGCTTCGCGCACAACCTTGGTATAGGCTGCTTTGTCCCAGTCGGCACGCCCAACCCCAATGATGCGGGTATCCGGGTTAATCTGGCCGGCCTTTTCCAGTTGATACAGGGAAGGCAGCAATTTCCGTCGCGCCAGGTCGCCCTTCGCGCCGAAAATGACCAGATCACATGCCTGGGCTGTTTGCGTTACCGCCATGTCATTCTCCTCAATTAAGTGCCTGGTGCTTTTGCCAGACACTGGTTGTAATTTTATTACAGTGCACTGTACTGCTTTTACGTGAATCCGGAAACCGTAAACGCTTATCCAGCCGTGCTGTTACCGCGAACAGCCGCTTTATTGGCGTATAACCCATCAAAATGGATAAAAAAGTCGTCTTTTTCGTACCCATGAAGAAGTATGAAAATCCGACTCCGATCATGTAATGAAAAAAAACAACAACTATTTTGTCCATTTTGCCCCGTTGCTGCACTAGCAGGGGTACTATCTACCAGAGTTACCACTCGATTTCCCCTTATCGTTGAAATCGTTTTTGCCCATGACCCATGAGTCTACCTACATCATGAATATGCTGGAAAAAATCCAGTTAAAACTGGAACATTTGAGCAAGTCAGAGCGTAAAGTCGCCGACATTATTCTTGCCTCTCCCGAGCAGGCAATTCACTCAAGCATCGCTGCGCTTGCTGTAGAAGCCAACGTCAGCGAACCGACGGTGAACCGTTTCTGTCGTAGCATGGATACGCGTGGCTTCCCTGATTTTAAACTGCATCTGGCACAAAGTCTGGCAAATGGTACCCCTTATGTTAATCGCAATGTGGATGAGGATGACAGCGTAGAATCTTATACGGGGAAAATCTTCGAATCGGCGATGGCAAGCCTTGACCACGTTCGTCAGTCGCTGGATAACGCGGCGGTAAACCGGGCGGTAGATTTGTTAACCCAGGCAAAGAAAATCGCCTTCTTTGGTTTAGGTTCTTCCGCCGCGGTAGCGCACGACGCGATGAACAAATTTTTCCGCTTTAACGTACCGGTAATCTATTCCGACGACATTGTCCTGCAACGTATGAGTTGTATGAATTGTAGCGACGACGACGTCATTGTGCTTATTTCTCATACTGGAAGAACCAAAAGTCTGGTTGAACTGGCGCAGTTAGCAAGGGAAAACGACGCTATGGTTATCGCCCTCACCTCTCCCGGCACGCCACTGGCGCGTGAAGCCACGCTGGCTATTACCCTCGATGTACCGGAAGATACTGACATTTATATGCCCATGGTCTCTCGACTTGCTCAACTGACCGTGATAGATGTGCTGGCTACAGGATTTACTTTGCGCCGAGGGGCAAAATTTAGAGATAACTTGAAGCGTGTCAAGGAAGCGCTCAAGGAATCGCGTTTTGATAAAGAATTACTCATCAAGAGTGATGACCGCTAAAAGCAATAACAATGTTCTACCCTTTTATCATCCGGGTCGTTCATTTTACCGTTAATATTTGAGAACGGCCGGATTAATGTTCACGCAACACCTAGTTGTTTCAGTCAACGGAGTATTACATGTCCAGAAGGCTTCGCAGAACCAAAATCGTTACCACGTTAGGCCCGGCAACCGACCGCGATAACAACCTTGAGAAGATTATCGCCGCGGGTGCGAACGTCGTACGTATGAACTTTTCCCACGGCTCTCCAGAAGATCACAAACTGCGGGCGGATAAGGTCCGTGAAATTGCCGCAAAACTGGGACGTCATGTAGCTATTTTGGGTGACCTGCAGGGACCTAAAATCCGCGTATCTACCTTTAAAGAAGGTAAAGTTTTTCTTAATGTTGGCGACAAGTTCCTGTTAGACGCCAACCTCGGTAAAGGCGAAGGCGACAAAGAAAAAGTCGGCATTGATTATAAGGGACTGCCTGCAGACGTCGTGCCTGGCGATATCCTGCTGCTCGACGACGGGCGCGTACAGCTTAAAGTGCTGGAAGTTCAGGGCATGAAAGTCTTCACCGAAGTCACTGTCGGTGGCCCGCTGTCCAATAACAAGGGCATCAACAAACTGGGCGGCGGTCTCTCTGCTGAAGCCCTGACCGAAAAAGACAAAGCCGACATCATTACCGCAGCGCAAATCAGCGTTGACTATTTGGCTGTCTCCTTCCCGCGTTGCGGCGAAGATCTAAACTATGCCCGCCGTCTGGCGCGCGACGCCGGTTGCGATGCGAAAATTGTCGCCAAGGTAGAACGTGCAGAAGCCGTCTGCGACCAGAATGCGATGGATGACATCATCCTGGCTTCTGACGTAGTGATGGTAGCCCGTGGCGACCTGGGTGTTGAAATCGGTGACCCTGAGCTGGTAGGTATTCAGAAAGCGTTGATTCGTCGTGCGCGTCAGCTGAACCGTGCGGTCATCACCGCCACACAGATGATGGAGTCGATGATCACCAACCCAATGCCGACTCGTGCGGAAGTGATGGACGTGGCTAACGCCGTCCTCGACGGCACCGATGCCGTGATGCTCTCTGCCGAAACAGCAGCAGGTCAGTACCCGGCGGAAACCGTCGCGGCAATGGCGCGCGTTTGCCTGGGTGCAGAGAAGATCCCAAGCATCAACGTCTCTAAACACCGCCTGGATGTGCAGTTTGATAACGTTGAAGAAGCGATTGCGATGTCAGCGATGTACGCTGCTAACCACCTTAAAGGGGTCACTGCTATCATTGCTATGACGGAGTCCGGTCGTACTGCGCTGATGACTTCTCGTATCAGTTCCGGTCTGCCAATTTTCGCGATGTCTCGTCATGAACGTACGCTGAATCTGACCTCTCTGTATCGCGGTGTCACCCCGGTTCACTTTGACAGCGAAACAGATGGCGTCGTTGCCGCCAATGAAGCAGTGAACCTGCTGCGTGATAAAGGCTATCTGGTTTCCGGCGATCTGGTGATCGTGACACAGGGCGATGTGATGAGCACTATTGGCTCAACTAACACCACGCGTATCCTGACCGTCGAGTAACACCAGCGTTTGATGTAAAAAAGCCTCTCGTTTGAGAGGCTTTTTTTTATTTCTTCGGATAGAGATCTTTGCGCTTATAGGGCTCAATCTCGCCGGGTTTACGCGTCTTAAGCAGTTTCAGTATCCAGGTGTATTGTTCGACATGAGGCGTGACAAAAATTTCCACCTCTTCGTTCATTCGTCTGGCAATGGTGTGGTCATCCGCTGTCAGGATGTCATCCATCGGAGGACGGACCTTAATCGTCAGGCGGTGCGTTTTACCGTCATACACCGGAAACAGCGGCACTACACGCGCGTGGCAAACCTTCATCAAGCGACCAATTGCCGGTAACGTTGCTTTATAGGTAGCAAAAAAATCGACAAACTCGCTGTGCTCAGGCCCATGGTCCTGATCCGGCAGGTAGTATCCCCAATATCCCTGACGTACAGACTGAATAAACGGTTTGATGCCATCATTACGTGCATGCAATCGGCCTCCGAAACGACGGCGCACCGTGTTCCAGACGTAATCAAATACCGGGTTCCCCTGATTGTGGAACATTGCTGCCATTTTCTGTCCCTGGGAAGCCATCAGCATCGCCGGGATATCTACGCCCCAGCCATGAGGAACGAGAAAAATCACTTTTTCATCGTTGCGGCGCATCTCTTCGATGATTTCAAGGCCCTGCCAGTCAACCCGATTCTGAATTTTCTCCGGACCGCGCAGGGCCAGTTCCGCCATCATGACCATCGCCTGAGGGGCTGTCGCGAACATCTCATCGACAATGGCTTCGCGCTCAGCTTCGCTGCGTTCTGGAAAACACAGGGATAAATTGATCAGTGCTCTGCGACGTGAGCTTTTTCCCAAGCGTCCAACCATCCGTCCGAGCTTTGCCAGAATAGGATCGCGAAGTGACGCCGGCGTTAACGCAATCCCAGCTATCGCCGCTACACCCAGCCAGGCGCCCCAGTAGCGCGGATAGCGAAATGATTTATCAAACTCAGGGATATACTCAATATTCTTTTTTTTCGTTTCCATGCTCTTCCAGTGTCTGGTGCGGCGAAAAGTAGATCTGCTGATAGTGTAGCGGCGCACGATGCGCCGTACAAAATAAAAAAAACCGGCACGCATCGCGTACCGGCTTTATCAGTGTGCTAATTAATCAAAACGTAGCTGAGGCATAACTTCTTTCACCTGCGCCAGATAATCGGTGCGATCCGAGCCGGTCAGACCTTCTGTACGCGGCAGTTTCGCCGTCAGAGGGTTCACGGCCTGCTGGTTGATCCACACTTCGTAGTGCAGGTGCGGACCGGTTGAACGCCCGGTGTTACCTGACAGCGCGATACGATCGCCACGTTTCACTTTTTGACCTGGTTTCACCAATAGCTTACGCAGGTGCATATAACGGGTGGTGTAGGTGCGACCATGACGTACCGCAACATAGTATCCGGCAGCGCCGCTACGCTTCGCTACGACCACTTCACCATCGCCTACCGACAGTACTGGCGTCCCCTGCGGCATCGCAAAGTCGACACCTTTGTGCGGCGCTACGCGTCCAGTCACCGGATTCAGGCGACGCGGGTTAAAGTTCGAGGAGATACGGAACTGTTTCGCCGTCGGGAAACGCATGAAGCCTTTCGCCAGCCCGGTACCGTTACGGTCATAGAACTTACCGTCTTCAGCACGGATGGCGTAATAGTCTTTGCCTTCAGAACGTAAACGCACGCCCAGCAGCTGGCTTTGCTCGCGCTTACCATCCAGCATTTCGCGAGACATCAGCACTGAGAACTCATCGCCTTTTTTCAGTTTGCGGAAATCCATCTGCCACTGCATGGCCTTAATCACCGCGCTGATTTCAGAGCTGGTCAGTCCGGCCTCTTTGGCGCTGGCGACAAAGCTTCCGCCCACCGTGCCTTTGATACGGCTGTTAACCCAATCGCCCTGCTGCATTTCGCTGCTCATTTTGAAACCTGTCGCAGTGCGATCGTAAGTGCGGGTTTCACGGCGGGACACTTCCCAGGTCAGGCGCTGCAGGTCACCTTCCGCGCTTAACGTCCAGGATAACTGTTGACCAATTTTCAGATTGCGCAGTTCTTTATCGGAAGCAGCGAGCTGACTGATGTCGCCCATATCGATGCCGTACTGATTAAGAATACTGCTCAGCGTATCGCCTGTGGAGACGACATACTCATGCACGCCGGCTTCACCAGACGTTTTGTCATCCAGTTCATCCTGCGGAATGGCTTCGTCTTCCTGCGCGGCCTGATCGATAGGTTCACTGGCCTCAGGCAACAGCGAACGAATCTCGCTTTTTTCCAGCTCGATAGTTTTAACGATGGGTGCAGAATCGGGATGGTAAACATAAGGCCGCCAGACGGCGACGGCCAATGTCAGTACGGTAAGCGACCCCAGCATAACGCGATGGGGTCGCGGCAGATTATTAAATGCCAGAGCGACAGAGCGGGCTATCTGTTGCACGTATTCACTTCCTCATTAATCTCCTTTCAGGCAGCTCGCATACTGGTTGGCTAATTGGTTCAAAAACGCTGAATAGCTTGTTTTACCCAGTTTGATATTCGTTCCGAGCGGATCCAGCGTTCCCATTCGAACGGATGTCCCTCTCGCGACGGCTTCAACGACCGCTGGCCTGAACTGTGGCTCAGCAAAAACGCAGGTTGCTTTTTGCTCAACCAACTGTGTTCTTATTTCATGTAAACGCTGCGCACCAGGTTGAATCTCAGGGTTCACGGTAAAGTGACCAAGCGGTGTTAGTCCGTAGTGTTTTTCGTAGTAGCCATAGGCGTCATGAAAAACGAAATAACCTTTTCCCTTGAGCGGTGCGAGCTCGTTACCTACCTGCTTATCGGTTGCGGCTAATTGTGCCTCAAAATCCTTCAGGTTGGCGTCAAGTTTGGCTCGACTTTGCGGCATAAGTTCCACTAATTTTTCATGGATTGCAACCGCTGAGGCCCGCGCTATCTCTGGGGAAAGCCAAAGATGCATGTTGTAATCGCCATGATGGTGATGCTCGTCACTTTTTTCACTGCCAGCATCATCGTGTCCATGATCGTCATCGTCGTCATCGGCACCTTTCATGAGTAACGGTTTCACGTCATTGAGCTGCGCAATCGTTACCTGTTTCGCGTTAGGAATATTCTTGACTGACTTCTCCATAAACGCTTCCATCTCAGGTCCAATCCAAACAACTAAGTCCGCGCCCTGTAAGCGTTTTACGTCTGATGGACGCAGTGAATAGTCATGTTCGGAAGCCCCATCAGGCAACAGAACCTCAGTGTCTGTTACCCCGTCTGCAATAGCTGAAGCAATAAACCCCAGCGGCTTGAGCGAGGCCACCACAGCGGCATTTGCTGCCTGTGTTGCACTACCCCAAAGAGCAGCGGATAATGCTGCGAAAAGAAGCGTATTTTTATGTAACATAATGCGACCAATCATCGTAATGAATGTAAGAAATGTGATATTATAACATTCTATAACTTCTGCAAGACTAAAATTGATATGACGACTTTGGTTTCACTGGAAAATGTCTCGGTCTCTTATGGTCAACGCCGCGTCCTGTCTGACGTATCGCTTGAACTTCGACCCGGTAAAATTTTAACGCTTCTCGGCCCAAATGGCGCCGGGAAGTCTACGCTGGTGCGCGTTGTATTAGGGCTGGTAGCGGCTGATGAGGGAGTAATCAAGCGTAATGGTCAATTGCGGATTGGCTATGTACCGCAAAAACTGTACCTCGATACTACGCTGCCACTGACGGTAAGTCGGTTTATGCGCTTACGTCCCGGTACCAAAAAAGAGGATATCCTTCCGGCACTGAAGCGCGTTCAGGCCGGGCATCTGATGGATGCGCCGATGCAAAAGCTCTCTGGCGGGGAAACACAACGCGTCCTGTTGGCCCGTGCTTTATTGAATAAACCTCAGCTACTGGTGCTCGATGAACCAACCCAGGGCGTGGATGTCAATGGGCAGGTCGCACTGTACGACCTTATCGACCAGTTGCGACGTGAACTGGATTGCGCCGTGCTGATGGTTTCCCATGACCTGCATCTGGTGATGGCCAAAACCGATGAGGTACTGTGCCTGAACCATCATATTTGCTGTTCCGGTGCGCCGGAAGTGGTTTCTATGCACCCGGAATTCATCTCCATGTTCGGGCAACGCGGCGCCGAACAACTCGGAATTTACCGTCATAATCACAATCACCGCCACGATTTACAGGGTCGTATCGTCTTACGCCGGGGAAATGGTCACTCATGATTGAATTGTTATTACCCGGTTGGTTAGCCGGGATCATGCTGGCCTGTGCCGCTGGCCCACTCGGCTCGTTTGTAGTCTGGCGTCGAATGTCTTATTTCGGTGATACGCTGGCCCACGCTTCGCTGCTGGGGGTCGCCTTTGGCCTGCTGCTGGATGTAAACCCTTTCTATGCGGTTATCGCCGTCACCCTGTTGCTGGCTGGCGGTCTGGTATGGCTGGAGAAGCGCCCTCACCTTGCGATCGATACCTTGCTGGGTATTATGGCGCACAGCGCGTTGTCATTGGGGCTGGTTGTTGTCAGCCTGATGTCCAACATCCGTGTGGATCTGATGGCTTACCTGTTTGGTGATTTGCTCGCCGTGACGCCAGAAGATCTTATCTCCATCGCCATCGGCGTGGTTATTGTTCTGGCGATTCTGTTCTGGCAGTGGCGCAACCTGCTGTCGATGACCATCAGTCCTGATCTGGCATTTGTCGATGGTGTGAAGCTGCAACGCGTGAAGCTGCTGCTGATGCTAGTTACGGCGTTAACGATTGGTGTGGCGATGAAGTTTGTCGGGGCGCTGATTATCACCTCACTGCTTATCATCCCTGCGGCGACCGCCCGTCGCTTTGCCCGTACGCCGGAGCAGATGGCAGGGGTTGCCGTTGGAGTGGGAATGATAGCGGTTACAGGCGGGCTGACCTTCTCGGCCTTCTATGACACCCCGGCAGGTCCCTCCGTGGTGCTGTGCGCCGCGCTGCTGTTTATTTTCAGCATGATGAAAAAGCAGGCGAACTAAGCATGCGTTGCCCGGTGGCGCTGCGCTTACCGGGCCTACAAAATCGCCCAGGCCTGATGAGCGTCACGACATCAGGCACTAAGGCATCTGTGGCGGTGTAATGCCAAAATGGTTCCAGGCGCGCACGGTTGCCATACGTCCACGCGGCGTACGCTGCAGAAAACCTTGCTGAATCAGATACGGCTCCAGCACGTCCTCAATGGTTTCACGCTCTTCCCCAATCGCCGCTGCCAGGTTATCCAGTCCTACCGGTCCGCCAAAGAATTTATCGATAACCGCCAGCAGCAGCTTACGGTCCATATAATCGAATCCTTCCGCATCCACATTGAGCATATCCAGCGCCTGGGCGGCAATATCAGCCGAAATCGTGCCGTCATGCTTCACTTCAGCGAAATCGCGTACCCGGCGTAATAAACGGTTGGCGATACGCGGCGTACCGCGGGCGCGGCGTGCCACTTCCAGCGCGCCTTCATCGCTCATTTCCAGGCCCATAAAGCGTGCGCTACGCCCAACAATGTGCTGCAGGTCTGCCACCTGATAGAACTCCAGGCGCTGCACAATACCAAAACGGTCACGCAGCGGAGAGGTTAACGACCCGGCGCGCGTCGTCGCCCCGATTAGCGTGAACGGCGGCAGATCGATCTTAATCGAACGGGCAGCCGGCCCTTCACCAATCATGATATCCAGCTGATAATCTTCCATCGCCGGATACAGCACTTCTTCCACCACTGGTGACAGACGATGAATTTCATCGATAAACAGCACATCGTGGGGTTCAAGGTTGGTAAGCATTGCCGCCAGGTCACCCGCTTTTTCCAGTACCGGACCGGACGTGGTGCGCAGGTTAACACCCATTTCATTAGCGACAATATTGGCAAGCGTAGTTTTACCCAGACCAGGAGGACCGAAAATCAGCAGGTGATCGAGAGCATCACCGCGCAGCTTCGCCGCCTGGATAAAAATCTCCATTTGCGAACGGACCTGAGGCTGGCCAATATACTCTTCCAGCAATTTTGGGCGAATCGCACGATCCACCAGATCTTCAGGGGTAGTGCTGACAGCCGAAATCAGGCGATCTGCTTCAATCATCCGTTACCTCACAATGCCGCGCGAAGCGCTTCACGAATCAGGGTTTCACTGCTGGCATCAGGGCGGGCAATTTTGCTCACCATGCGGCTGGCTTCCTGTGGTTTATAGCCCAACGCCACCAGCGCAGCAACCGCTTCCTGCTCGGCGTCGTCCGTTGTCGGACTTGCCGGAGACGTCAGGACCAGATCCGCTGCTGGCGTAAAGAGATCACCATGTAAACCTTTAAAGCGGTCTTTCATTTCTACAATCAGGCGTTCTGCGGTTTTTTTACCAATACCCGGTAATTTCACCAGCGCGCCCAGCTCTTCGCGCTCCACGGCATTAACGAACTGCTGAGCAGACATACCGGAGAGGATCGCCAGCGCCAGCTTCGGTCCCACGCCATTGGTTTTGATTAACTCTTTAAACAGCGTGCGCTCTTGCTTGTTGTTAAAGCCATACAATAGCTGAGCATCTTCTCGCACCACAAAATGGGTGAAAATAATCGCTTCTTGCCCGGCTTCCGGCAACTCGTAGAAACAGGTCATCGGCATATGCACTTCATAGCCTACCCCGCCCGTTTCCAGAAGGACCAGCGGGGGTTGTTTTTCAATAATGATGCCTCTGAGTCTGCCTATCACGTGACGCTCCTGCGTTAAGGGCTAAAAGGTAATGCGCTATCATAAAAAAAGGCTGGATAGATATCCAGCCTCATTTGTCACTAACGTAATCGACCTCGCGCCAAATTCAGCCTCGACTCGCTCATTTGCATGGCGTTCTGACTGACATGGCAGTGGGTAATGGCAATCGCCAGTGCATCCGCAGCATCCGCTTGCGGATTCGCCGGGAGTTTTAGCAGCGTGCGTACCATATGCTGGACCTGGCTTTTTTCCGCGCTACCGATCCCCACCACGGTCTGTTTTACCTGGCGGGCCGCGTATTCAAAGACCGGTAGATCCTGATTGGTCGCCGCAACGATTGCCACGCCGCGAGCCTGTCCCAGCTTTAGCGCCGAGTCGGCGTTCTTCGCCATAAAAACCTGCTCAATGGCAAAATAGTCCGGCTGAAACTGGGTGATGATTTCCGTCACGCCCGCGTAAATCAACTTCAGACGTGACGGTAGATCGTCGACTTTGGTGCGAATGCAGCCGCTGCCGAGGTAGGTCAGCTGCCTGCCGACCTGACGAATAACACCATAACCGGTGATGCGCGACCCCGGGTCAATGCCGAGAATAATAGACATCACGCATCTCCTGTTATTTTATGGCTTAACCACATCATTCTAAGGTGGCAGCAACCTCATCGGAGATTTCACCGTTGTGGTAAACTTCCTGCACGTCGTCGCAGTCTTCTAGCATATCGATCAGACGCATCAGCTTCGGCGCTGTTTCTGCATCCATATCCGCTTTGGTGGATGGGATCATAGACACTTCAGCTGCGTCCGCTTTCAGACCAGCCGCTTCCAGCGCGTCACGTACTTTGCCCATCTCTTCCCACGCGGTGTAAACGTCAATTGCGCCGTCGTCGAAGGTCACAACGTCTTCAGCACCTGCTTCCAGCGCCGCTTCCATGATGGCGTCTTCGTCGCCCTGTTCAAAGGAGATTACGCCTTTTTTGCTGAACAGATAAGCCACGGAACCGTCGGTACCGAGGTTACCACCCGTTTTCGTGAACGCGTGACGCACTTCCGCAACGGTACGGTTACGGTTGTCAGACAGACATTCAATCATAACGGCTGTACCGCCAGGACCGTAACCTTCATAGATGATGGTTTCCATGTTGGAATCTTCATCACCACCCACACCGCGCGCGATTGCACGGTTCAGGGTGTCACGGGTCATGTTGTTAGCCAGCGCTTTATCAACCGCTGCACGCAGACGCGGGTTAGCATCCGGATCGCCGCCGCCCAGTTTAGCCGCCGTCACCAGCTCACGAATTATTTTGGTGAAAATTTTACCGCGTTTAGCATCCTGCGCTGCTTTACGGTGTCTGGTGTTGGCCCATTTACTATGACCTGCCATAAATAATATCTCCAAAAAGCGCGCCTTTTCAGGCGACGTTAATTACAAACTCTTCAATCGCCTGCCGGTTACTCCACGACTTGGTTAATTGGGCGGCTTCAACCGCATTAACCCAACGATAGGTCAGATGTTCGGTGAACACGATCTTTCGTTCTGAGGGAAGTGCCAGGCAAAACCAGGATTCAGTATTACGTTCAATTCCCGGTGCATAGCGATGACGTAAATGGCTAAAAATCTCAAACTCCACCGTGCGCTGACAGTCAATTAAGGTCAGTTGCTCAGATGCAACATCAATGGCGACCTCTTCCTTTACTTCGCGCATAGCGGCTTGCGACGCGGTTTCACCTTCTTCAAGGCTGCCGGTGACCGACTGCCAGAAATCAGGATCGTCGCGTCGCTGTAACATCAGCACTCTCCCGGTGTCCTTTGCATAAATCACGACTAACACCGAGACAGGCTGTTTATATGTCATATCAGTTATTCTCGGCCTTCTTAACAACCTGAATGCTCAGTTCCGCCAGCGCAGCTGCGTTGGCAAAGCTTGGCGCTTCAGTCATCAGACACGCTGCAGCCGTGGTTTTCGGGAAAGCAATAACGTCACGAATGTTGTCAGTACCGGTCAACAGCATAGTCAGACGGTCCAGACCAAACGCCAGGCCCGCATGCGGCGGTGTACCATATTTTAGCGCATCCAGCAGGAAGCCGAATTTCTCACGCTGTTCTTGCTCATTAATGCCCAGAATACCGAATACGGTTTGCTGCATGTCGCCGTTGTGAATACGCACGGAACCGCCGCCTACTTCGTAGCCGTTGATGACCATATCGTACGCGTTGGCAACCGCGTCTTCCGGCGCAGCTTTCAGCTCAGCAGCCGTCATATCTTTCGGCGCGGTGAACGGGTGGTGCATTGCGGTCAGGCCGCCTTCACCATCGTCTTCAAACATTGGGAAGTCGATAACCCACAGCGGCGCCCATTTGGCTTCGTCGGTGATGTTCAGGTCTTTACCCAGTTTCAGACGCAGCGCGCCCATCGCGTCGGCAACTACTTTCTTGTTGTCGGCACCGAAGAAAATCATGTCGCCGTCCTGTGCACCGGTACGTGCCAGAATCGCTTCCACAATTTCTGCGTTCAGGAACTTAGCAACTGGGCTGGTAATACCTTCCAGACCTTTCGCACGTTCGGTGACTTTGATGTAAGCCAGGCCTTTCGCGCCGTAAATCTTGATAAAGTTACCGTAATCGTCGATCTGCTTACGACTCAGTGCAGCACCGCCCGGTACACGCAGAGCAGCTACGCGACCTTTCGCATCGTTTGCCGGACCAGAGAACACTGCAAACTCAACGTCTTTCACCAGATCGGCAACGTCCACCAGCTCCATCGGGTTACGCAGGTCTGGTTTATCGGAACCGTAGCGACGCTCAGCTTCGGCAAAGGTCATGATCGGGAAATCACCCAGATCCACGCCTTTAACTTCCAGCCACAGGTTACGTACCAGCGCTTCCATCACTTCACGCACCTGCGGTGCGGTCATGAAGGAAGTCTCAACGTCGATCTGGGTAAATTCAGGCTGACGGTCAGCTCGTAAGTCTTCATCACGGAAGCATTTTACGATCTGATAGTAGCGGTCAAAGCCAGACATCATCAGCAGCTGTTTAAACAACTGAGGTGATTGCGGCAGCGCGTAGAATTTACCTTTATGTACGCGAGAAGGTACCAGGTAATCGCGCGCGCCTTCCGGCGTTGCTTTGGTCAGCATCGGTGTTTCGATGTCGAGGAAGCCGTGGTCGTCCATAAAACGACGCACCAGGCTGGTGATTTTAGCACGCGTTTTCAGGCGCTGCGCCATTTCAGGGCGACGCAGATCTAAATAGCGATACTTCAGTCGCGCTTCTTCGGTGTTGACGTGGTTAGAGTCCAACGGCAGCGAGTCTGAACGGTTGATGATGGTCAGATCGGAGGCCAGTACTTCAATTTCGCCCGTCGCCATATCGGCGTTGACGTTTTTCGCGTCACGCGCACGCACAGTGCCCGTAACCTGGATGCAGAACTCATTACGCAGTTCGGAGGCCAGCTTTAACGCGTCCGCACGGTCCGGATCGAAAAATACCTGCACGATACCTTCGCGGTCGCGCATATCGATAAAGATCAGGCTACCAAGATCACGACGACGGTTGACCCAACCACACAGAGTCACCTGCTGCCCCTCGTGGGACAGACGTAGCTGTCCGCAATATTCTGTACGCATGAGATATCCCTTAACTTTGCCGCAGGCGGATTGTCACCTGTCTCGCAGATGACGAAGTCGCAGCTTTAGCTGAATGTCACAACTGAATGAAAAAAGGCGGCTATTATACTGGAAATTCTGCCGCACGATAAGAGCCTACTGGGATAGACTCTCAGTCCGGTACTGACTGTACGCCTGTTTCCTGGACGGGCATTGCGTAATCTCACAAAAAATAACAAAAATTGTCGCCCCTTTCACACTGATTCGCGATTAAGGTGTAACGGAATTCTTTTATTACTGGAGTGACCATGCTGGAATTGAACGCTAAAACAACCGCCCTTGTCGTGATTGATTTACAGGAAGGGATCCTGCCTTTCGCTGGCGGACCTCATACGGCACAGGATGTGGTTACCCGCGCCGCGCAGTTGGCGGAAAAATTCCGTGCCCACGGTTCCCCGGTGGTAATGGTGCGCGTTGGCTGGTCTGACGATTACGCCGAAGCGCTGAAACAACCGGTAGATGCTCATACTCCGGCAAAAGCGTTGCCCGAAAACTGGTGGCATTACCCGGCTGCTTTGGGGAAATGCGCCAGCGATATCGAAGTGACTAAACGCCAGTGGGGAGCCTTCTATGGCACCGATCTGGAATTGCAGCTGCGTCGCCGGGGCATCGATACCATCGTCCTGTGCGGCATCTCAACTAACATTGGCGTGGAGTCAACGGCGCGAAATGCGTGGGAGCTGGGTTTCAGTCTGATCATTGCAGAGGATGCCTGTAGCGCCGCCAGTGCTGAACAACACCAGGGCAGCATGACTCACATTTTCCCGCGCATTGCGCGCGTTCGCAGCGTGGAGGAGATTCTGCAAGCGCTATGATCTATATCGGTTTACCCCAGTGGTCGCATCCAAAATGGGTGCGTCTGGGGATCACCAGCCTTGAAGAATATGCCCACCACTTTAACTGCGTGGAGGGCAATACCACGCTGTATGCGCTGCCTAAAGCCGATATTGTTGCCCGCTGGCAGGCACAGACCACCGATGCGTTTCGATTTTGTTTTAAGTTTCCGGCGACCATCTCGCACCAGGCCGCGCTGCGTAATTGTGATGACCTGGTACAGGAATTTTTTACGCGTATGTCGCCGCTGGAATCGCGCATTGGACAATACTGGCTGCAATTACCCGCGACCTTTAGCCCACGCGACCTGCCTGCCCTGTGGCAGTTTCTCGATGCGCTCCCGAAACCCTTTACCTACGGTGTGGAAGTTCGCCATCCAGACTTCTTTGCCAAAGGCGAAGCCGAACAGCTATTTAATCGCGGTTTACACGAGCGTGGAGTAAACCGGGTGATTCTGGACAGCCGCCCGGTGCATGCCGCAATCCCACATACTGAAGCAATACGTGACGCTCAGCGCAAAAAACCGAAGGTTCCGGTGCATGCTGTGGTGACGGCAAACCATCCGATGGTACGCTTTATCGGTAGCGATGATATGGCACAAAACAGCGCCCTTTTTGCCGTCTGGCTGACCAAGCTGCCGCTATGGCAACGCACCACGACGCCGTATCTGTTTTTGCATACGCCGGACATCGCGCAAGCCCCGGAGCTTGTTGATACGCTATGGGCAGATTTACACAGTGCTCTGCCAGAGATCGGATCAGCACCCTCTATTCCACAGCAATCTTCTCTTTTCTGAAAATGCCACCTATCATAGTCAATGCCAGCAGCCATTTTAAAAGGGAGTTTGTATGGTAAGCGCGCTTTATGCCGTATTGGGTGCGTTATTGTTAATAAAGTTCTCCTTTGACGTCGTTCGCCTGCGCATGCAATACCGCGTTGCCTATGGCGATGGAGGTTTTAGCGAGCTGCAAAGCGCTATCCGCATTCACGGTAATGCAGTGGAATATATTCCCGTCGCGTTAGTGCTGCTGTTATTTATGGAAATGAACGGCGCAGAGACGTGGATGGTGCATATTTGCGGGCTGATGTTGATTGCCGGACGGCTGATGCATTATTACGGATTCCACCACCGGCTCTTCCGCTGGCGCCGTTCAGGCATGAGCGCAACCTGGTGTTCGCTGTTGCTAATGGTGCTGGCGAATCTTTGGTATATGCCCTGGGAGTTGGTTTTCTCCCTGCATTAGCGCACAATACGCCACTTTATTTTTCCCGGATTTTTACGTTATGTCTCACCGCGACACGCTTTTTTCTGCGCCTATCGCCAGTCTGGGTGACTGGACCTTTGATGAACGGGTAGCTGAAGTCTTCCCGGATATGATCCAGCGTTCCGTTCCTGGCTATTCCAATATCATATCTATGATTGGCATGTTGGCCGAACGTTTCGTACAACCCAACACGCAGGTCTACGATCTGGGCTGTTCTCTGGGCGCGGCGACGCTCTCGGTGCGTCGCAATATTCATCACGAGAATTGCAAAATTATTGCCGTCGATAACTCCCCGGCGATGGTTGAGCGCTGCCGTCGTCATATTGATGCCTATAAGGCACCGACCCCGGTTGAGGTTGTCGAAGGCGATATTCGCAACATTACTATCGAAAACGCCTCGATGGTGGTGCTGAATTTTACCCTGCAATTCCTTGAGCCACCTGAGCGCCAGGCATTGTTGGATAAGATTTATCAAGGGTTGAATCCCGGCGGCGCGCTGGTGCTGTCTGAAAAATTCAGTTTCGAAGACGCTAACGTTGGCGAGTTGCTGTTCAACATGCACCACGACTTCAAACGGGCCAATGGCTACAGCGAACTGGAAATTAGCCAGAAACGCAGCATGCTGGAAAACGTGATGCTGACCGACTCGGTCGAAACGCACAAAGCGCGACTGCATCAAGCCGGCTTTGAGCACAGCGAATTGTGGTTCCAGTGCTTCAACTTTGGCTCTCTGGTGGCGTTGAAAGCTGAGGTTAGCGCATGATCGATTTTGGTAACTTTTATCAGTTGATTGCCAAAAATCATCTGTCCCATTGGCTGGAAACGCTTCCGGCGCAAATCGCTGCCTGGCAGCGCGATCAGCACGGTCTTTTTAAGCAATGGTCAAACGCCGTCGAGTTTCTGCCCGAGCTGACGCCGCATCGTCTGGACTTACTACACAGCGTTACCGCAGAAAGTAAAGAACCGCTCAGCGAAGGCCAGCTTAAACGCATCGACACCCTGATGCGGAACCTGATGCCATGGCGTAAAGGACCGTACTCGCTGTACGGCGTCAACATCGATACCGAATGGCGTTCCGACTGGAAATGGGATCGTGTCCTGCCGCACTTGTCTGATCTCACCGGGCGGACCATTCTTGACGTCGGCTGCGGCAGTGGCTATCACATGTGGCGCATGATTGGCGCGGGGGCGCATCTGGCGGTTGGCATCGATCCTACGCAACTGTTCCTGTGCCAGTTTGAGGCGGTGCGTAAACTGCTGGGCAATGACCAGCGCGCTCACCTGCTGCCGCTGGGCATTGAGCAACTTCCAGCGCTCAACGCCTTTGACACTGTGTTCTCCATGGGCGTGCTTTATCACCGCCGATCGCCACTGGAACACCTGTGGCAGTTAAAAGATCAGTTGGTTAAAGATGGCGAACTGGTGCTGGAAACGCTGGTCGTCGAAGGTGATGAAAATACCGTACTGGTGCCGGGCGATCGCTACGCGCAGATGCGTAACGTCTACTTTATTCCGTCTGCGCTGGCGCTAAAAAGCTGGCTGGAAAAATGCGGTTTTGTTGATGTGCGTATCGCCGATGTCTGCGTCACCACTACCGAAGAACAGCGCCGCACCGAGTGGATGGTAACCGAGTCGCTGGCAGACTTCCTCGACCCGAACGACCACAGCAAAACGGTAGAAGGTTACCCCGCCCCGCTGCGTGCGGTCTTGATTGCGCGTAAGCCGTGATGGATTGCCCGGTGACGCTACGCGTACCGGGCCTACAACTCCCGTAGGCCTGATAAGGCATCGCCGCCATCAGTCATAAAAGGATAAAAAAAGGCCCCTGTTGAAATTGCAGGGGCCTGGTACGAGCAAGCATCATATTGGGCGACATGATGCAACGGTAAAATCAGTTGGCCTGATGGTGTGCAATGATTGCTTTCATTTCAGCAACCGCCGCCCCGTCTACCGCATAGCGCGAATACTCATCCGCCTGCGCATCCGAAGACATCGACAACCCCGAATTGCGATAACGCATTGGTGAAGCCAGCCATACTCCGGCAGAACTGTGGACTTCCTGCACTCCAGCATCAAGGAGCAGGGACAAATTCGAGGCGCGAACCCCCGCTCCGGCCATAATGATTGGAGCACCGGGCTGCGCAATAAGTTCCATTATTTTTGTTAAACCTTGCGCCGCATCTGATTTTTGCCCTGAAGTGAGTACTCTGGCAACATCCAAATCAGCTAATTTTTTAAGCGCATTGAGTGGGTTAGCACACATATCAAAGGCCCGATGAAAAGTGACTTGCAACGAACCGGCGGCAATCATTATTTTCTCCATGCGCGGCATATCGACATTGCCATCCACATCTAAAATGCCGGTCACCAGCCCTGAGAATCCCAGTTCCCTGACCATCGCAATATCATCCAGCATTGCAGCAAATTCACCTTCGGTGTAGTAAAAGTCGCCTCCACGTGGGCGAATAATGGGATTGACGGGAATCGAAATGTGCTGGCGAACGGAACGCAAGACGCCCAGTGACGGCGTTAAGCCCCCTTCTTTGGGTGCTGAGCATAGTTCAATACGATCCGCGCCGTTTTGCTGCGCCGTGCGCGCGCACTCCATGCTGTAACAGCAGATTTCCAGTATAGCCATGCTCACTCCTGACGTTCGCTTGCCACAATGGTTTCAATCGACCACGGATGGAATTTTATCGTTACGCTGCCATCGCTGACCGCCAGCGTCGGATTCGGTAAACGCTCACGTTCGCCTTTTGGCGAGCTGGTTTTCACAAATATGCCCGGTTGACTCAGACCGTGATCGGAAAGCAGCGCCAGCGCGCGCGCATTCAGCGTTTCCGCCTCTCCCGGCAGAACAATTTCAATATGTTCCCAGCCTTCATGTGGGTAGCGTTTTTCGCCCGGCCACGGCAGTTCGACGATGGAAAATTGCCAATGTTGCACACAAACCGGCTCATGCAGTTTAAAAAGACAAATAGGTCTGCCGTTAATGATGTTTTCTGACAACAATTCACCGCACTGTTCAAACCCACGACGCCAGCGCTCTGCGGTGGTATTTTGATGGCAACGCAAGGAAATGTGATCGGCTTCCAGGCCTGTGATATCCAGCCCAAGACGGGTAGAAAGTTCCGTTAATGCCTGCGTGAAATGCGGTAAATCTGCAGAAATATCCTGTAGTTCTGCAACGGTTTGCCAGTTCGCCATATTAAAAGCTCATATCCATGTTCAAAGTCGCTAATTTACTCTGTTGCGCTGCGCCATCCAACCGCTGTTTTCTCCGAACACATCATGAATAAATTTACGCCATTGCATTGTTTATATTTCAGGCTACTGGCGGTACACACAATGCTGACGGCAACGGGCATTTGCAGTATACTCCCGCCCTTAATTCTTAAACTGGTGCGGTGAATTTTAGGCCGCTTCATAAATGTAAGGTATTCCGGTGAATATTCAGGCTCTTCTCTCAGAAAAAGTCAGTCAGGCCATGATTGCTGCAGGTGCGCCTGCAGATTGCGAACCGCAGGTTCGTCAGTCAGCAAAAGTACAGTTCGGCGACTATCAAGCTAACGGCATGATGGCTGTCGCTAAAAAACTGGGTATGGCGCCGCGACAACTGGCTGAGCAGGTGCTGACTCATCTGGATCTCAACGGGATTGCCAGCAAAGTTGAAATTGCAGGCCCTGGCTTTATCAATATTTTTCTCGATCCGGCATTTCTGGCACAGCACGTTCAGCAGGCGCTGGCTTCCGATCGTCTGGGCGTCACTCAACCGGCTAAACAAACCGTCGTGGTTGACTACTCCGCGCCTAACGTAGCGAAAGAGATGCACGTTGGTCACCTGCGTTCCACCATCATTGGTGACGCGGCGGTGCGTACGCTGGAGTTCCTCGGTCACAACGTTATTCGCGCTAACCATGTCGGCGACTGGGGTACTCAGTTCGGTATGCTCATCGCATGGCTGGAAAAACAGCAGCAGGAAAATGCCGGGGAGATGGCGCTGGCTGACCTGGAAGGTTTCTACCGTGATGCGAAAAAACATTACGATGAAGATGAAGCCTTCGCGGAACGCGCCCGTAGTTATGTCGTGAAACTGCAAGGCGGTGACGAATACTTCCGTGAGATGTGGCGCAAACTGGTCGACATTACCATGTCGCAGAACCAGTTAACCTACGATCGCCTCAACGTTACCCTGACCCGTGACGACGTCATGGGCGAGAGCCTGTACAACCCGATGCTGCCTGGCATCGTCGCCGATCTGAAGGCGAAAGGGCTGGCTGTTGAAAGCGAAGGCGCTACCGTCGTATTCCTTGATGAGTATAAGAACAAGGAAGGCGAACCGATGGGCGTTATCATTCAGAAGAAAGATGGCGGCTATCTCTATACCACAACCGACATCGCCTGCGCCAAATATCGTTACGAAACCCTGCATGCCGACCGCGTACTGTATTACATCGACTCCCGTCAGCATCAGCACTTAATGCAGGCCTGGACCATCGTACGTAAAGCCGGGTATGTGCCGGATTCAGTGCCGCTGGAACACCACATGTTCGGTATGATGCTGGGCAAAGATGGTAAACCGTTCAAAACCCGCGCGGGCGGCACGGTTAAACTGGCCGATCTGCTGGATGAAGCGCTGGAGCGCGCACGTCGTCTGGTCGCGGAGAAGAACCCGGACATGCCTGCCGACGAACTGGAAAAACTGGCAAATGCGGTCGGTATCGGCGCAGTAAAATACGCGGATCTGTCCAAAAACCGTACCACCGACTACATCTTCGACTGGGACAACATGCTGGCGTTCGAAGGTAACACCGCGCCATATATGCAGTACGCTTATACCCGCGTACTGTCCGTGTTCCGTAAAGCAGATATCGACGAAAGCGCGCTGGCAAATGCGCAGGTCGTTATCAGCGAAGATCGCGAGGCTCAACTGGCGGCACGTCTGCTGCAGTTTGAAGAAACGCTGACCGTCGTTGCACGTGAAGGTACGCCACACGTGATGTGTGCTTACCTGTACGACGTTGCTGGTCTGTTCTCCGGCTTCTACGAGCACTGCCCTATTCTCAGCGCTGAAAACGAAGAGATTCGTAACAGCCGACTGAAACTGGCACAGCTGACGGCGAAAACCCTGAAGCTGGGTCTGGATACACTGGGTATCGAAACAGTAGAACGTATGTAATCACCTCAAGTAATATGAAAGCCCGCGCTATGTCGCGGGTTTTTTTATTTCCCCGAATGACCGCCCTCGTAGGCAGCACTATCAGGCCGACGAGAAACGGCTACGTTCACTGTAATTTGTAACAACCCACAAGGAATGACACATTTCCCTAGAGATATGGAACATCTTTTGCCTGTCATCCCGTCTAAGCCTCCGTATCATTAGGCGGCGAATTAATCGGGTACGGGTCAATGACATTCAGAGATTTTGAGGCGGAAGAAAAACTCTTCCAGCGGCGTGTATTGGTGGCCTTTGGCCTGGTAGTCATCTGTTTTGGCATCCTGATTTACAATCTGTATAACTTACAAATCTGTCAGCACCAGTATTACACCACCCGGTCGAATGCAAACGACATCAAAATGCTGCCCGTCGCCCCAACGCGCGGCATGATTTACGATCGCAACGGCATCCCGCTAGTGCGCAACGTTACCTGGTGCGATATTTCTGTTACGCCGTATAAAATCAGCGATATGAATGCGTTACTCCAGCAGCTCACGCCGATCGTTGACCTCACTCCTGATGACATAGACCAGTTTCGCCATGAGCTGAAAACCAGCAGCCGCTATCGTCCTGTGGTGCTAAAAAATGCGCTAACCGATGTCGAAATCGCCCGTTTCTCGGTAAACCAGTTTCATTTTAGCGGCGTCAACATCAATAGTTACGAAGACCGCCAGTATCCCTATGGCGCGGCGCTGGCGCATGTCCTGGGTTATGTTTCAAAAATCAATGACAACGACCTGAAAGCACTGGATCAAAAAGGTCTGGCGGAGAACTACGCCGCCGATCACAACATCGGTAAGCAAGGTATTGAGCGCTATTACGAAAACGAACTGCATGGAAAGACCGGTTATCAGGAGGTGGAAGTAGATAACCACGGACGCATCGTACGCCTGATCAAAGATGTGCCGCCCGTTGCCGGAAAAGATATCCATCTGACGCTGGATTTACATTTACAGCAATACATTGAGAGCTTGTTGGCTGGCCAGCGTGCCGCCGTTTTGGTTGAAGATCCACACGACGGTTCCGTACTGGCGATGGTCTCAAACCCCAGCTACGACCCTAATCCATTTGTCAAAGGCATCAGCTATCAGGACTATAACAAGCTACTCCAGGATAAAGACCTGCCATTAATCAACCGCGTCACGCAGGGATTGTACCCTCCCGCTTCAACGGTCAAACCGTATATGGCGATGTCGGCATTACTGAACGGTGTGATCACGCCGCAGACCAGTTTCTTCGGTGCCCCTACCTGGACGCTACCCGGCACCGAGCGACATTACCGTGACTGGAAAAAAACGGGCCACGGTATGTTGGATGTCACCAAAGCGATAGAAGAGTCTGCCGATACGTTCTTCTATCAGGTAGCGTATATGATGGGGATCGACCGGATTAACAGCATGCTCAGCCAGTTTGGTTACGGTAAACCGACCGGCATCGATCTTGATGAGGAGTATAACGGCCTGCTTCCGAGCCGTGAATGGAAGCAAAAAGTACACAAAAAAGCCTGGTATCAGGGGGACACTATTTCAGTTGGCATCGGTCAGGGCTACTGGATTGCCACGCCTATCCAGATGGTAAAAGCCATGGTCGCACTGATTAACAACGGCAAGGTTATCGTCCCTCACCTGCTGCTCGATGAAGAGAGCGGCAAAACCATCACGCCGTATCAGGCTCCAGAAGCACCTTCACAAATCGCCTCGGCCTCATCGCCCTACTGGGGACTGGTGCGTCAGGCGATGTTCGGCATGGCGAATGAACCCAATGGTACAGGTTATAAGTTCTTTCACACCGCGCCTTACGGCATTGCGGCAAAAAGCGGCACCTCGCAGGTCTTTAGCCTGAAAGAAAATCAGACCTACAATGCGAAGATGATCCCTGTCCGCTTGCGCGACCACGTGTTCTATACCGCATTTGCACCCTATAAGAACCCGAAGGTCGCGGTGGCGTTAATTCTGGAAAACGGCGGCAGCGATGGGGTCACCGCCGCGCCAGTTATGCGTCAAATCATGGATCATCTGTTTGCCCCACAGGACAACACGGTACAAACAGTGACGACTGAACAATCAGGTCCGATAGCGGTATCGCCATTGAATACCGATATCAAAAATACTTTCGCAAGTATTCGGTAAGGCACAGCATCGCCATCGCCTGTCCGTAAGGCATGGAGGTCCGAGGGATGTTGCGGTAGAAATCAAGATTATGTCCCATCCCGGTACCAAACGAGGTGTGCAGCAGTTCACCTTCCGGTGAAATATGCTGCACAATGCCGCGAATGGCTTTTTCGGCCACCAGCGCATACTCTTGCCCAACATAGCGTTTACGTACTGCTTTGAGGATCCCATAGGCAAATCCGGCAGTTGCCGATGCTTCCAGATACGACTGAGGGTCGTCCAGCAAGGTATGCCACAACCCACTTTCATCCTGGCATATCGCCAGCGCCGCGATTTGCGCGTTCAGGACCTGTACCAGATAGCGGTGAACAGCATTGTTTTCCGGTAAATCAAGTAATTCGAGGAAGTCCGGGATCACGATAGTTAACCAACTGTTGCCACGTGCCCAGCGGGCATTAGCAAAGTTATGATTTCCTTCATAGCTCCAGCCGTGGAACCACAGCCCCGTTTCTTTATCCATCAGGTTTTGCACGTGCAGCAGGAACTGATACGTTGCCTCTTCGATGTAGTCCGGGCGATTGAGTAGCTTGCCAATCTTCGCCAGCGGTAAAACCGTCATCATCAGCGTGTCATCCCACATCTGTTGATGGTTTTCTTCCGCCAGCGTGATGTGTTGCATACCACCAAATTCGGTACGCGGCATCTCATGCATTGCCCACTCAGCCCAGCTGTCGAGCCACGGCAGAAACGCTGGGTTACGCGTCTCTTCATAGCGATACGCCAACGTTAAAAATGGCGCCATGGTGTTCACGTTTTTGGTGGTCGCACCTTCAGCAAAACGCTCGGCAAACCAGCTATCGATGATATCGCGCATCGTTTCATCGCCGGTTTGCAGATAGTACTGATACATCCCGTACAGGCCGACGCCGTGTGTCCACTCCCATCCCGCCCAGCCTTTAGTATCAATTACGCGTCCATCGTCCAGACGCAGCAAGAACTCGCCGGTTTCGTCATGAATATTGACCAGGTTATGCGTCACCTTTTTGATCAGCGTTTTTAATTCATCCCTGGCAATAAAATGTTCTGGCTGGCGCAATAACGGGCTATGTTTAACCGGGTAAACAATCATTTACTTAACCTCTGTCAATGTCGGATTCAATGCTGAGACTTGCCCCTGTTACGGCGCAGCAGCTTTTTTGGAGGCCCCGCAATCCTCGCTTTGACAATGGGCATCCTTATAGGGTCACAGTAAAAGCTAACAGGAAGTGAAACCTTTCTATTTCTGCCAGAAGGATTCGTGAAATGGCAAGAATACAAAGAGTCCGGCAACGTACGTCACTTATTTTATAAAACGGCGTTTCTATTTAATTGAGTGAGAGACTGAAATGTTGAAACAACCAGCAGTTTCAACTGCTGGTCTGAATGACGGAGGGTGTTAACGGTAGTTCACAATCACCTGATTGCTCTGAATGCGTAACGCGGGGATCAGGCGACCACCGCCGGGGACCTCCCAGACAAAATGCATCGGTTCAATGGCCGGAACGTTATTGAACCCGTTGGTGGTCCCACTTTGCCCGTCCAGCTCGACACAACGGGACTGAGAACATAAACGCACCCGCAAACCTGCGGGCGTGGGGCCATTCAGCTCATAGCGCCAGGCCACCAGCGTCATCAAGCCTGAGACCGGCTGGCTGGGAACCAAAGGATCAGACGAGGCTGACTGGCCACGGTGATTTAAGGTGATCCCCATACCACTTGCCTGCCAGGCCCCTTCTCCAGCGGCCTGCGCCACCAGAGGAAAAAACAACAACCACAGTAACTTACGCATTATTTACCTCCAATGGTCGCCGTCATGCGGATATGGCGGTTATCGGAAAGCTCCATATTCGATAACACCACCAACTGCGGGATACTGCGACGTAAAAACCGCGCCAGTAACGGACGTAACGCGTGATTAACCAGCAAGACTGGCGGCGCGCCCAACATTTCCTGCCGGGACAGCGCTTCCTGAGTCTGGGCCAGCAGTCGGTCTGCAAGCCCAGGCTCCAGGCCGCCGCCCCCCTGCAGCGCTTGCAGCAGCAAACGCTCGAGCGGAGTATCAAGACCGATAACCTGAACCTCTTCATTACCCGGGAACCACTGCTGAGTGATGGCGCGTCCTAACGCAACACGGACGACCGCGGTAAGCTCATGCGGATCGTTTTGCAGCGGCGCATGTTCCGCCAGCGTCTCAAGGATGGTGCGCATATCGCGAATCGGTACTTTCTCATCCAGTAAGTTCTGCAGCACTTTATGCAGCGTGGTGAGCGTCACAACGCCCGGCACCAGATCCTCCGTCAGCTTTGGCATCTCCTGCGACACACGGTCCAGTAGCTGCTGCGCCTCCTGACGGCCAAACAGCTCAGCGGCGAACTGGCCAATCAGGTGGTTTAAATGTGTAGCGACAACAGTACTGGCTTCAACCACCGTAAAACCCTGAATCTGCGCCTGTTCCTTCAATGCGCTTTCAATCCAGATAGCGTCCAGTCCGAAAGCCGGATCGACCGTTTTCTCACCCGGTAGCGACCCGGCGGCAGTACCCGGGTTAATGGCCAACCAGCGTCCCGGATAGGCGTCACCGCTGCCTATTTCAACCCCTTTCATCAAAATTCGATAGCGAGCCGGCTGCAGATCCATATTGTCTCGAATGTGTACCACCGGCGGCAGGAAGCCCATATCCTGGGCAAATTTCTTACGAATACTGCGAATTCGCCCCAGCAACTCACCATCTTGTTGAAAATCCACCATTGGGATCAGGCGGTAACCAACCTCCATGCCCAGCGAATCTTCCAGCTGCACGTCGTTCCATGTGGCTTCCACCACGGAGTTGTTTTCCGGCATTTTCACCGGCTGCGGTTCATCTGGCGCTTTTTGCTCACGACCGCGCATCCACCATGCCAGAGCCAACAATGCGGCAGTAAACATCAGAAACACCAGGTTCGGCATGCCCGGAACCAGACCCAAAAGTCCAAGCACCGCCGCACTGAGCAGCATAACGCTAGGATTGCTGAACAGTTGGGTCACCATCTGTTCGCCTACGTCCTGGTCGGTACTCACGCGGGTCACGATAACGCCCGCCGCGGTAGAGATAACCAGCGCAGGAATTTGTGCCACAAGCCCGTCACCGATGGTCAGCAGGGTATAACTTTCCGCAGCGCTGCCCATGCTCATACCATGCTGCAACACCCCAACTAACAGACCACCGACCACGTTGATCACCATGATCAAAATCCCGGCGATGGCGTCTCCACGGACGAATTTACTCGCACCGTCCATTGAGCCGTAAAAATCCGCTTCCTGGGTCACTTCCGAGCGTCGTTTTTTAGCTTCATCTTCGCCAATCAGACCGGCATTCAAATCTGCATCAATCGCCATCTGCTTGCCGGGCATTCCGTCCAGTACAAAGCGCGCGCCTACCTCGGCGATACGTCCTGCACCTTTAGTGATTACCATAAAGTTAATGATGACGAGAATCACGAAGACCACGATACCGATCGCGAAGTTACCGCCCACCAGGAAGTGACCAAAGGCTTCAACTACCTTCCCCGCCGCCGCTGCGCCGGTGTGTCCTTCCATCAAAATGATACGGGTCGACGCGACGTTCAGCGCCAGGCGTAATAATGTGGTAAACAGCAAAATCGTCGGGAATGCGGCAAACTCCAGCGTACGCTGGGTGAACATCGCCACCAGCAGCACCATGATCGACAGCGCAATGTTAAATGTGAACAGCAAATCGAGGACGAAAGCCGGCAGCGGCAGCACCATCATCGACAGGATCAGCAGGATGAGGATCGGTCCGGCAAGGATTTGCCATTGCGTGGATTTCAGGTTGCTGGGCAGACGCAGCATCGCGACCAGATTAGCCATCAGTATTCTTCTCGTTCATGAAATCCAGTGCTTCAGGCACCGGAAGGTTTTCAGGTTGTGGTGGACGCTTGCCGCCAGCCAGACGCCAGCGTTTTAGCTGCCATACCCATGCCAGTACTTCAGCAACGGCGGCATACAATTGACCCGGTATTTGCTGACCAATTTCAGCATGGCGATAGAGCGCACGCGCCAGTGGCGGCGCTTCTAATGTCGGGACACGGTGCTCTGCGCCAATTTCACGGATGCGCAGTGCAACCAACCCGGCCCCCTTAGCGACAACTTTCGGGGCACTCATTTTGTTCTCGTCATACTTCAACGCCACTGAGTAGTGCGTAGGGTTAGTGACAATAACGTCTGCTTTCGGCACATCCGCCATCATGCGACGCTGAGCGGCCGCGCGCTGCATTTGACGAATTTTGCCCTTAACGTGCGGGTCACCTTCGCTTTGCTTAAATTCATCGCGGATATCCTGACGCGACATACGTAGCTTTTTCACATGGCTATAGATCTGGAAAAAGACGTCGAACCCCACCATCGGAATAACGCCAAGTACCACCAGTAGTGCACACATACCGACTAAATCCAGGGCGTTGCCCATCGCCGTAATCGGTGACTCCGCCATCAGACGCATCATCGCCGGCCAGTTATGCCAGAGATAAAATCCGGCCACGCTTCCCACTAAAGTGGACTTCAGTATCGCTTTGAGCAGTTCTGCGCCGGTTTGCGCGGAAAACATGCGCTTAATGCCCGGCAGCGGATTCAGCTTCGAGAATTTGGGTTGCAGGGATTTACCGCTGAAAATCAAGCCGCCAAGCATCACCGGGGAGATTAAAGCCACCAAAACGACGCCGGTAATCAACGGCAACAGCGCAATCATCGCGTCTTTAATCAGCAGGATGATTTGGCTGAGGATCAGATTCGGGTCGTTAACCATGCTATGGTCAAAACGTAATCCGGCCGACAGCATGCCAGCCAGTCTGCGGGCAAGCGACTCCCCACCTATCCAGATAATGCACACACCCACCAGCAAAATGAGCAGTGAGGTTAGCTCTTTGGATCGGGGGATCTGCCCTTCTTCCCGCGCTTTTTCAAGTCGGTGGGGTGTGGGGGCTTCTGTTTTGTCGTCGTCGCTTTCTTCTGCCACGCATCAGACCCTGGATAGAGATATAGGCGAGAATGATGCCAGAACAGCTATCCAGCAATGGGAAGAGTAAGCGGTAAAAAAGACGGGATTTATGGCTTTAAGCAGAATTGCGCGTAAGCCGGATGAGAGGCCCACGCCTCACATCCGGCAAATACTCATCAGAACCCGAGGCTATCCAGCAGGTCGTCAACCTGATCCTGACTTGCCACTACACCGGCTTTCGAGGCGTCAACCTGCGGGCCGTTAAGCAAGCTTTCGTTTTCACGTTTTGGACGTGCGCCCTGTTCCGGAATGTTTTCCAACAGAACCATCAGCAGCTGACGTTCAATTTCCTGGATAACATCCATCATGCGCTTGATGACCTGTCCGGTGAGATCCTGGAAATCCTGCGCCATCATGATGTCCAGCAACTGGGCATTGGTAAAGCTGGTATGTCCAGGCACATCACCAAGGAACTGACGGGTATCGGTGACCAGTTCACGAGCATCGGAGAGTTCAATCGGATTTTCGAACCATTCATCCCAGCGTTTGGTCAGATCTTTGGCCCCTTTTTCCATCGCGTCCTGATGCGGCTGCGAAGCTTCTACGCTGTTTAGCGCACGCTCCGCCGCCTGCGCGGTCATCTGCACAACATAATCGAGACGATCGCGGGCATCAGGAATCGCTTCTGCCGCTTCGGCAATGGCCTGATCCAGCCCCAGTTCACGCAAGCTGTCGCGGAGCATTCGGGTCAAACTGCCGATGCGCGCGATGATGTCCCCGGCAGAGTGTTCGTCAGCAGGTTTAATTTGTGGTTGCATCATCATCACACCCTCACATGCCCAGTTTCTCAAAGATTTTATTCAGTTTTTCTTCCAGCGTCGCCGCCGTGAACGGTTTCACGACATAGCCACTGGCACCTGCCTGTGCTGCCGCAATGATGTTCTCTTTTTTCGCTTCTGCCGTGACCATCAGCACCGGCAGAGAAGCCATCCCGCCATCGGCACGGATGGTTTTCAGCAGTTCCAGTCCATCCATGTTCGGCATGTTCCAGTCAGAAATAACAAAGCCGAATCCCCCAGCCTGCAGCTTGTTCAGCGCATCCACGCCATCTTCAGCCTCTTCAACATTGTTGAATCCCAGCTCTTTAAGCAGGTTACGCACGATGCGACGCATGGTGGAAAAGTCATCCACAACCAAAAACTTAAGCTCTTTATCCGCCATAAAAATAAACTCCTGATTCAAATACGTATTGCCTGTCCGGCACTAATTTTCACCAGCATTTGCTGGCTCACCTGGCTAAGATCGACCACTTCGCTTACGCCACCCATATTGATGGCCTCGCGCGGCATGCCGAACACCACACAACTTGCTTCGTTTTGCGCAATGGTCCAGGCTCCCGCCTGATTCATCGCTAACATTCCGGCTGCGCCATCGTTGCCCATACCGGTCAGGATCACCCCGACGGCATTGCGCCCCGCATGTTTCGCCACCGAATGGAACAGCACATCCACTGAAGGCCGATGCCGATTAACCGGCGGACCGTCATGAATTTTGATTTGATAGTTCGCGCCGCTGCGCGCCAGTTCCATATGCTTGTCACCCGGCGCGATATACGCATGCCCTGGAAGTACGCGCTCTCCGTCCTCTGCCTCTTTCACGGTTATCTGGCACAGTTTGTTCAGACGTTCTGCGAACGAACGGGTAAATCCTGGCGGCATATGCTGGGTAATAAGAATACCCGGACTTGAAAGCGGCAATGGCTGGAGTACATGGCGAATTGCCTCTGTTCCTCCGGTTGACGCCCCAATCACCAGCAATTTTTCCGAACTGAGTAATGGCCCTGCCTTCAAGGTCGTCGGTGCAGCCATGGGCTTATGGGCCGCCAGTTTTGCCCGCGATGCGGTGCGGATTTTCTCCGCAATCATCTCGCTATACGCCAGCATTCCTTCGCGGATCCCCAGTTGCGGTTTGGTGACAAAATCAATCGCCCCCAGCTCCAGCGCCCGCAGCGTGACCTCTGAACCTTTACCGGTCAGCGAAGAAACCATGACTACCGGCATCGGACGCAGACGCATCAACTTCTCAAGAAAGTCGAGGCCGTCCATGCGCGGCATTTCCACGTCCAGCGTCAGGACGTCGGGATTGTATTTTTTGATTAAATCCCGGGCGACCAACGGATCCGGCGCCGTCGCCACCATTTCCATATCACTGTGACTGTTAATAATTTCGGTCATGATTTGACGCATCAATGCAGAATCATCTACCGACAACACCCTGATTTTACTCATGCTTTATCCTTACCTGGCGCATGCGCATACACGGTCTGTCCACGCAGGCTAAACTCGCGCACAAGGTTGCTAAAGTTTTCTGAATGACCTGCAAACAGCAGCCCGTCAGGTTTAAGAAGTGGAACAAAACGGTGCAAAATGTCCTGTTGAGTCGTTTTATCGAAATAGATCATAACGTTACGACAAAATATGGCGTCGAACGGTCCTGGCACGTTGTACTGCTTATCCAGTAAGTTCACGCTGGAAAATTCAACATGCCCTGCCAGTTCCTGCCGAACGCGTACCAGCCCTTCATGCGGCCCGGTGCCGCGCATGAAATAACGCTGCAACTGCTGGGGTGACAGCGTCTTTAGCTCATCGAGGCGGTAAATGCCGTTTCTGGCCTTTTCCAGCACTTCGGTATCAATGTCGCTGGCAAAAACACGCCAGCGGCCCGGTGCCATACCTAAGGTATCGGCAAGCGTAATCGCAATGCTGTAGGGTTCTTCTCCGGTTGACGCCGCCGCGCTCCAGACGCGGTATTCACCGTTGCGCCGACGAGCATGATCTGACAGCACCGGAAAATGATGCCCTTCGCGAAAAAAAGCGGTCAGGTTGGTAGTCAGGGAGTTAATAAAAGCCTGCCACTCAGCACTGTTCTGGTTAGCTTCCAGCATGCTGAGATAGCGACCAAAGTCATCCAGCCCCAGGGTACGCAGACGACGAACCAGGCGGTTATAAACCATGTCCCGCTTATGGTCGGCCAGTACGATCCCCGCACGCTGGTAGATTAATTGACATATCCGACGAAAATGCGCGTCAGACAGCGCGAGGCGCTGTGTCATCTGTAACAATAATGACGTTTGCCCGGAGGGCAGAGATGATGTCATAGCGCCTTCTCAATCACATTCAGGATACAACGGGCGCAACCTGAGGCTGCGCCAACTCTTGTTTTGCTACGGTTTGCTCTTCAAGTTTAAAAAATGCGACACAAGCAGAAAGATGATCGGCCTGCGTCGCAAGTTGTCCGGCGGCGGATGCGGCTTCTTCCACCAGACCGGCGTTTTGCTGCGTCACGGAGTCCATCTGGCTGACGGCCTGCGCCACCTGCTCAATGCCTCTGCGCTGTTCATCGGATGCCGAGGCAATCTCGCCCATGATGTCGTTAACCCGGGTCACCGAACTGACAATTTCCGTCATAGTGCGCGACGCCATATCCACCAGTTGCGATCCCTGATGCACCCGGGTGACGGATTCCTCAATCAGTCCCTTAATTTCTTTCGCCGCCTGTGCGCTACGGCTTGCCAGATTGCGCACTTCTCCGGCGACGACGGCAAAACCACGCCCTTGCTCCCCCGCTCTGGCGGCCTCTACCGCGGCATTCAACGCCAGGATATTGGTCTGGAAGGCAATGCTGTCAATCACCCCGATAATGTCGCCGATTTTCTGCGAGCTGGCAGAAATCTCATGCATGGTGCTGGCGACCCGGGACGTCTGCTCGCCACCTTTATGCGCTGTGTCTGCCGCACTTTTGGCGATTCCTGATGCCTGGCGTGCGTTATCAGCGTTCTGGCCGACGGTGGCGGTCAGTTGTTCCATGCTGGCCGCCGTTTGCGCCAGCGCAGCCGCCTGCTGTTCAGTCCGTGAAGACAAATCGTTATTGCCCATCGCGATTTCTGAAATACCGCTATGCATGGCTGAGCTGCCCTGACGAACGTCACTTACCGTTTCGCGTAACGCCTTTTGCATCTTCTGCAGGCTGGCAAAAATAGCCGAGATCTCATTGCGCCCATAAACCGCTACCGGTCGTGCCAGGTTCCCCGCGGCAATACTGTCGAAATGGCTGCCAATAATCGCCAGCGGCTGAACGATCATCTTGCGTGACCAGAACAGCGCACCGCTGGTGAGCAGTGCCGCCAGTACCACCATGGTGGCGAAAATCACCCCCGACATATGGTAATTACGCTGACTCTGCTCCCCCGCCGTTTGCAACACGATGTCAATGTTGCTCTGCCACGCATTCACATTCGCATCAAAAGCATCCTGAGCCGCCTGCACCGGCGCGGTCAGAAAATCTGACAACTGATTGTTTTCAAGCCAGGTTGCCTGATGCGCGAGAGCGCTGTGCCACTGGCTGAAGCTATTCTCCGTTGCGCCAAACAGCGCCTTGCCTTGCTCCGTCGAATCCGACGTCGCCATAAAGCGTTTAAACATCAATTCAGACTGCGTCAGGCTATCGCGCGCGAGGGTCATCAGCGTTTTGATGTCCTCTGGCGGATAGCTCAGGGCGGTCAGCGTCCCTGCCTTATTAAGGGCCGTACTGGCCTGTAATAACACAGCGCGGGTTTGGGCCAGCGCAGCGCGTTGCTGATTACTCCGTTCGACCTGATTCAGGTTCTGAAAACCGTCCCGAAATGCCCAGAAGGACAAGCCATTACTGCCAATCTGCAAAACTCCGCAGAGGATCAAAATCAAAAACAGCGTGGTCGAAATTCGAATACGATTAAACATCAACGCTCCCATCGGGCGGCACTGGCCGCGGTTTAACTATCAGTCAAAATGTTTCCCAATTCGTATCTTGTTCAATGCTCTGGCGCGGATAGGATGCGCTCGGGGCTGCAGGTAATCGTGTATCGCGCGGTTTTGTCGAGGCCGGACGTGACGCAAGACGGAAAGTCGATACCGACTGCGTTAAGCGACTGGCCTGTTCTTCAAGAGCGGCCGCTGCGGCAGCTGACTCCTGTACCAATGAGGCGTTTTGCTGCGTAACACGATCCATTTCAGAGACCGCGAGCGCAACCTGATCAATCCCCCGGCTTTGCTCGTCAGATGCCGAGGCAATCTCGCCCATAATGTCTGTCACCCGCGTCACGGCATTGACGATATCGTTCATCGTTTCGCCGGCGCTTTCTACCAGTACGGAACCGGTATCAACCCGGGAAACGGAATCTTCAATCAATGCCTTAATCTCTTTCGCCGCCTGCGCACTGCGGCTTGCCAGATTACGCACTTCACCCGCCACCACAGCAAAGCCGCGGCCTTGCTCACCGGCACGCGCTGCTTCAACCGCCGCGTTCAGTGCGAGAATGTTGGTCTGAAAGGCAATGCCATCGATGACGCTGATGATGTCGGCGATTTTCTTCGAGCTATCGGCGATTTCGTGCATGGTGTTCACCACGCTATCAACCACTTTGCCGCCATGCTGCGCGGTATCGGACGCGCTTTTCGCCAGTTGCGAGGCCTGACGCGCGTTGTCCGCGTTTTGCTTCACGGTTGCGGTCAGCTGTTCCATGCTGGCTGCGGTCTCTTCCAGTGCAGACGCCTGCTGTTCCGTACGAGATGAAAGGTCAGTGTTTCCGCTGGCAATTTCGCTGGTACCGGAATAAATCGCATCAGAGCCTTCACGCACCAGGGTGACGGTTTCCGTCAAGGAGCGCTGCATATGATCAACCGTACTGGCCAGCTCGCCGATTTCGTTACGACCGCTAACAGCGAGAGTTGCGGTCAGGTTACCGCTGGCGATTTCCCGGATATGGGCAATGACACGGGACAGAGGATTAAGCAGGGTATGACGGATGCCGTACCAGACCACCACCAGAATCAGCACCAGCACGACGGCCAACACGCCAAGCTGCCATTGGGCGAAATGGTAATCCCGCGCGCTTTGATCAAATGCCTGGACGTAAAGCTTTTCGCTAACGCTGGCGTACTTGCCCAGCGCCTCGCCGAGCGCGTTTTGCATTCCCTGCGTAGGCTGCGCGAAGTAGGCATCCATATTGCCGCTTTCCAGAAACTGAACCAGTTCTGCCAGGGCAGCATGGTACTGCTGATATTTTTCCTCGACGTTGCCGCTGGCTTCTGCCATTTCCGGCAACGGTGTGATGTTTTTAAATTTTGCGTAATGCGTTTCGGCCTGCGCCAGCGATGCTTTCGCATTCTTCAGCAGATCGTTTTTAGCGCTGCTTTGCTGGTTAGACGCATCCATCATCATGCGCGCAGAAGAACGGCTTAAATTGATTCGTGTCTGCAGCATCAGATCCCATGTTGAGGTGAGTTCACTTTGCTGCTGTCGAAGATCGTTAGAAATAACAAAACTTTGCTGATTCTGCTGCAATGAAGAAAACAACAGACCACCGGAAACAAGCTGTAGCAGTGCGAAAACCCCCAGCACCATCATCAGCATTGTGACAACGCGGATACGGTTAAACATAAGGCACCTTCCTGAAAACGAGTTATCAACGTTATCGGCACTCGCTGAGATAACTTTACGTTTGCGAAAAGGAAATCCTGAAGGGATGTGAAGCCTGGCGAGGGGAAGATAAAACGGGTGCGCAGCAACCACAATTCATTCACATAAAAACACCATAATTATCATGTAAATAACATTTATTTTCATCGATGAGCACGGCCAGAATGGCCGAAATACGCATTTTTATGTGATTGAGATCACACATACGCATCGTAAATACCACAACAAAATGGATAAAAAATTAAAAAAAGTTGTATCCGCTTACGCTTTAATCCAATTTATATGATGAATACCTCGTTACCACTTAATAAGTATAAAAAATGAGTAACCGATCAATAAATGTTAAATCCTTACTGAGGGCTTTTTAGTGGCAAATGCAAACAAACTCACGTTGTTTATCGTGATCTTCATGCTGGCGGGGATCCTGTCGGGTGCGGTGATCCACTCTTATGCCTCCCCCGGCGTTGTGACCGCCTGGGCCGATAACATTACGCTTCTTACCGACATCTTTTTACGCCTGATTAAAATGGTGATCGCGCCTTTAGTATTCAGCACCCTGACAGTTGGTATTATGCGCCTGGGAGAAACGTCCACCATCGGACGCGTGGGCGGCAAAGCGATGATCTGGTTTATCAGCTCTTCTATATTGTCTATCCTGGTCGGTCTGTTTGTGGTTTCCCTTGAGCAACCTGGCAGCGGGCTGAACCTGGCGATCCCGCTGGAAGCCACCGACACCGGCCTGGCCGTGGGCGGCATGAGCCTGAAAGGTTTTCTGACGCATACCATTCCAACCAGCATCGCCGAAGCGATGGCTAACAATGAGATCCTGCAAATTGTGGTGTTCTCAATGTTCTTCGGTATTGGTGGCGCATCGCTCGGAGAGAAATTTAACGCTCCACTGGTTGCCGCGCTGGATGTGGTTTCCCACATTATGCTGAAAGTGACTGGCTACGTGATGTACGTTGCACCGCTGGCTATTTTTGCCGCCATCTCTTCCGTAATCTCCACCCAGGGTTTGGGGATTCTGCTTAACTATGCGTCGTTTATCGGCGGCTACTATGTGGCGATTTTACTGACCTGCCTGGTTCTGCTGGCTGTGGGATATGTCATGCTGAAAAAAGAGGTATTTCGCCTGGTGAGCATGCTGAAAGACCCGGTTTTGGTCGCATTCACCACCAGCAGCTCTGAGGCCGCTTATCCGAAAACGCTGGAGCAATTAACTAAATTTGGCTGCTCACCCAACATCGTGTCATTCGTGCTACCTATCGGTTATTCGTTTAACCTGGTCGGTTCCATGGTCTATTGTTCATTTGCCTCTATGTTTATCGCGCAGGCCTATAACATCCACCTATCCTTCGCAGAAATCACCGTCCTGATGCTGACGCTGATGCTGGCGTCCAAAGGGATTGCCGGTGTGCCACGTTCAGCACTGGTAGTGTTGGCTGCAACCATCCCGAGCTTTAACATTCCGGTCGCCGGGATCCTGTTGCTGATGGGAATTGACCACTTCCTGGATATGGGACGTTCAGCAATCAACGTATTAGGTAACGGGATTGCAACGGCGATGCTGGCGCAGGATGAAGGTTTACTGGAAGAAGAACCCGAGCTGGTTGAGCGGGAAGCGTAAGAGGGAAATCTGCCGGATACGCTACGCTAATCCGGCCTGCAACAGCAATCATTGTAGGCCGGATGAGTTATGGCGATTATGCGACGTGGGAAGCGGCAATATCCAGCAGCGCCATTTCTTCGCTGTTCAGCAGCTTCTCAATGTTGACCAGAATCAGCATCCGGTCACCCAGCGCACCCAATCCCGTCAAATATTCCGTTGACAGCGTGACCGCAAACTCCGGTGCCGGACGGATTTGATCCGTTGTCAGCGACAGCACATCCGAGACGCCATCAACCACAATTCCAACCACCCGCTGACCCAGATTCAGCACGATCACCACGGTGTTTTCGTTGTAATCCACATCGCTCTGGCTAAATTTCACGCGCAGGTCGACGATAGGCACAATCACACCACGCAGGTTTGTGACGCCTTTGATAAACGCTGGCGTGTTAGCGATGCGCGTCACCTGATCATAACCACGGATTTCCTGCACTTTCAGGATATCGATACCGTACTCTTCATCCCCCAGCGTAAACACGAGGAATTCCTGACCTGACGGTTCGCCGGCCAGTTTAGTTACATTACTCATACCGGTCATATTATTCCCTTCTCACTCAATCAGGCGGCTGTGATCGCCACACGTTGTTCGCGGTTTAACCCCTGCAATGCAGAGACATCGACAATCAGCGCGACGCTGCCGTCGCCGAGGATCGTTGCAGCAGAAATACCTGGCACTTTGCGGTAGTTGCTTTCCAGGTTTTTGACCACCACCTGGTGTTGGCCAATTAACTGATCCACCAGCAGCGCATAGCGACGCCCTGCACTTTGTAAAATGACCACTATGCCCTGAGTCGCTTCAGTTTTAGCGCCTTCAACCTCAAAGACTTTCCACAACTCAACCAGCGGTAAATATTCGCCACGCACTTCCAGAACGCGCTCTCCTCCGGCCAACGGATGGAGATCTTCTTCGCGCGGTTGCAGCGATTCCATAACGGCATTCAGTGGCAGAATGAAGACCTCATCGGCCACACGCACGGACATCCCGTCGAGGATCGCCAGCGTCAGCGGCAGCAGAATGCGAATAGTGGTCCCCTGTCCCTGTTTAGACTGGATCTCAACATGGCCGCCCATCTCCTGGATATTTCGCTTCACCACATCCATACCCACGCCGCGTCCGGAAACATCCGTCACCTGTTCGGCGGTCGAAAAGCCTGGAGCGAAGATCAGCATACCCACTTCGTCATCGCTCATGTTTTCGTGGATCGGCATGCCCTGAGAGACAGCTTTAGCCAGGATACGTTCGCGGTTCAGGCCAGCGCCATCATCGGTCACTTCAATACAAATATTCCCGCCCTGATGCTCCGCGGAAAGCGTCAGATTGCCGATTGGGCTTTTGCCGGATTCAAGGCGTTTTTCCGGCAATTCGATACCATGGTCGAGGCTGTTACGCACCAGGTGCGTCAACGGATCGATGATGCGTTCAATCAGGCTCTTATCGAGTTCGGTTGAGCTACCAACCTGCGTCAGCTCGACCTGTTTACCCAGCTTACCGGCCAGATCGCGCACCAGACGAGGGAAACGGCTGAACACGTACTCCATTGGCATCATACGAATCGACATCACCGACTCTTGCAAATCTCGGGCGTTACGTTGTAACTGACCCATACTGGTGATGAGATCGCCGTGATTGACAGGATCCAGTTCGTTAGAGCGCTGGGCCAGCATCGACTGCGTGATCACCAACTCGCCAACCAGGTTAATAAGCTGATCAACCTTTTCAACTGCTACGCGGATACTGGTCGACTCGCTGGCGCGGGCGGGTTTTTCACGTTCCGCGCGGCTATGTGGTGCTTCACTGGCGGTAGCTTTCACCGCAGGTGCCACAGCAACCGGCTGCGGCTCAGTGACAACAGCCACCTCATCAGCTTCAGCTGCCACAGGCTCTGCGCTGACGGTTTCGAATTCAATTTGGTCGGCTTCAATGACAAAGCAAAGCACCGCGATGATGTCATCTTCTGCGAGGTTGCCATCAAGCGTTGCTGATAACGTGTCGCTTCCTTTTACCACATCGGTTAAGGTCGCCAGATTCGCCAGTTCCTCTTCCAGTAAATCCACTTCGCTGGCTTTCAGGCGCGAGAGAGTAATGCGTTTTTTGCTCTCTTCACTGGCGGGTTCAGGCTTTGCAACCGCCTCTTCCTGCATCGCGGCGCTGTCAACAACGCTAAGTTTTGCTGGGTTGACAACTGCCGGTGCGGTTTCACCTTTCGCTTCGAGCGCTAACTGCCGTAACGCCTGGCAGATATACTCAAAACTGTCGGCATCAGGCTCCACTGAGCTTTTATAGGCGTCGAGCTGTTCCTGCATAATATCTTTCGTTTCCAAAAACAGGTTGATAATGTCGGCATTGAGCTGCATCTCGCCACGCCGCGCTTCATCCAGCAGGTTTTCCATCAGATGGGTCGTTTCCTGCAAAATGGTAAAGCCGAAGGTGCCCGCCCCGCCTTTAATCGAGTGCGCTGCACGAAAAATGGCATTCAGCTGTTCGGAATCCGGGGCTTCAGGAACCAAATCAAGCAGGTGTTGCTCCATATCAGCCAACAGTTCGTCAGCTTCATCAAAAAATGTCTGATAAAAATCGCTAATATCCATGCTCACGCTATCACCTCGGATTGGCTGGTGGCGATGTGGGAACGCTTACCGGCGGGAGTTCCGCTGGCCGTTGTAAGACACTTACCGGCTCATTCTGGCTTTCAGCGTTTTCATGCAAAATGGCCTCTTCTGCCTGCTTATTGAGAACCAGCAGGCTAATACGGCGGTTGATAGCGTCTTCAGGACCGCGATCGCTCAGACGCATCGTGGCGGCCATACCTACCACACGTAATACTTTTCCATCATCCAGACCGCCGCTAACCAGCTCGCGACGCGATGCATTTGCGCGATCGGCAGACAATTCCCAGTTGCTGTACCCTTTCTCACCATTCGCGTAAGGGTAATCATCCGTGTGACCGGAAAGGCTGATCCGGTTAGGGATCCCGTTGAGCACTGGTGCAATCGCGCGCAGGATATCGCGCATGTACGGCTCAACTTCAGCGCTACCGGTCTTAAACATCGGACGATTCTGACTGTCGATAATCTGTATCCGCAGCCCTTCCTGAACTAAATCAATCTTTAAATGCGGACGCAGCGCTCGCAGTTTGGGATCGGATTCAATCAGTTGATCGAGATCGCCGCGAAGTTTGCTCAAGCGGCTCTGTTCCATACGTTTTCTCAGGTCATCAATATTCGGCTGTTTGTTCACCTCGCCCTGCTGCTGGGTGTAATCATCCCCGCCGCCTGGAATCGGGCTTTGGCTATTCGAAATACGATTTCCCCCGGTCACTGCGGTGGCCAGCGGTGTACGGAAATATTCGGCAATCTGGATCAATTCTTTAGGGCTGGAAATAGAAATGAGCCACATCACCAGAAAGAAGGCCATCATCGCGGTCATAAAATCGGCGTAGGCGATTTTCCACGATCCATGCGCCCCACCACCGTGATTCTTATGCTTGCGTCGCTTTACAACGATAATGGGATGGGCCTGATTTTTCATGCGTCCTCGGTCGTCTGTTGCGCAGTTGGATTTCTCACCGCACGAACATGTTCTTCCAGTTCGATAAACGAAGGACGTTCGCTGGAATACAGTGTTTTACGACCAAATTCAACGGCAATCGGCGGCGCGTAACCATTCAGATTGGAGAGCAGCGTTATCTTCACGCACTGCATCATTTTGGTTGTTTCAGCGCTTTTCTGTCGCAGAACGCTGGCAAGCGGAGAAATAAATCCATAGGCCAGCAAAATACCGAGGAATGTTCCCACCATCGCATGCGCAATCAACGCACCCAGCTCTGCTGCCGGGCGATCGGCAGAAGCCAGCGCATGCACAACCCCCATAACGGCCGCGACGATCCCGAATGCCGGTAGTGAGTCGCCGACCATCGCCAGACTATTCGCCGGGACTTCAGCCTCACTCTCATGAGTCTCAATTTCTTCGTCCATCAGCGCTTCAATTTCAAACGTATTCATGTTGCCGCTGATGATCAGGCGCAGATAATCGACAATAAAATCAAGCATTACAGCATCCGCAAGAATGCGCGGATAGCTGGCGAAGATTTCACTTTCTTTTGGGTTTTCGATGTCGCGCTCAAGCGAGAACATGCCCTGTTGACGCGACTTGGCCATCAGGCGATACAAGAGCGCCAGCAGATCCATATACATCGCTTTGGTGTATTTCGAACGACGGAAAAGCAACGGGATCGCTTTCATCGTCCCTTTGATGGCTTTCCCGTTATTGCCGACGATGAATGCCCCAATACCCGCACCACCGATAATCACCAGCTCAGCCGGTTGATAGAGTGCCCCAAGGTGTCCGCCGGTCATCATGTAACCGCCGAAAACTGTACCAATAACAACCAGGTAACCTAATAAGATAAGCACGACATCATCCTTTCGCAATTGACTATGACAGGATGCGCAGTCGGGCAATTAACGTAAGGTCAGGACAAAAAAAAGCAGCGGTAATTGCTTACCGCTGCTGGAGTGTTCATCCACACCGTATCAGTTAAACAGCCTGTTCGATCTGTTCATCCAGCAGTTGTGGAATAATATCGGCAGCATTCTGGGAAAGTTTACGTCTTTTTACGGCCCGTGATGGCGGTTGGCATAAACTACAGGCAAAGCTGCCTGCGGGTTGGTGTGCGTGGGTGATAAAATTCCCACCGCAGCAATTGCATTGAGACAACTCCAGCAATCCGCTGTCGACAAATCGCACCAGCGTCCACGCGCGGGTTAACGCCAGCAGTGGCCCTTCTTCAGGCTGCGGACACTGCTCAAGATATAACCGATACGCCTTGATCACGGCATCCACGCCGCTACAGAGACCCGTTTTGAGCAGGAATTGCCATGCATTGCAAAACATCGACGCATGAATATTTTGTTCCCACGTCATAAACCAGTCGGTGGAAAACGGGAGCATCCCTTTTGGCGGAGGACTACCGCGTAATTCTTTGTACAGCTTGATTAATCGACCACGGCTTAATTGCGTTTCGCTTTCCAGCATTTGCAAACGGGCGCCCAATGTGATTAATTCCATTGCCAACTGGATATCACGCGCTTCCTGAACAATGCTTTTTTCGCTCATCATCAAGCCCTTTTCTTACGTGCTGCATCATCGATGTCGCTTAACAGGCGTGTTGAAAGCATGATACCAGTATGAATTTGCTGAAGATCGTCAACGCGGGAGTCTTGCGTCAGGCGAGTAACAGTCTGGTGATCGTCGAAACGGAAATGACATACCAGTTGGTTTGTTTCGGCCAGTTTGACCATTTGAGGAAGTGTTAATGTTGCCAACGTGTCCGCCATTTCCTCGCTGATACCAAGGCGAAACATCGCAGATGCTTTGTCCTGAACGATCAAACGCTGTGCAAGCAATAAATATGACAAATTGATGTCATAAATGTGTTTCAGCAACTCGGATGTATGCATTATTTGCATCCATAATAACCAACATTGTTTTCATGCGGTAAAACCGCACCCCGTGATGTCGCCGGGAAGGCCCGGTAAAAAAAAGCAAAAGGTCAAATACATAGCAGCGTGACGACACTTACGCGTTGTCTAAACATTCCCTTTTAAGAAGGCAGCGTCCCTTACAAGCTCACATCAATTCTTACAAATGTCTAAGATTTTTCCTAATTCGACGCAACTCTACCCGCCGTCAGTTACACATACAACGGAGCTATACTGCGAATTTAAAGAATATGTGATCAAGATCACATAAACCAGCCAAACACTTAACATAAATCCATCAGCGTAGCTTTTACTTTGCTTATTTTTTACTCTGCCATCATCCATTTCAATTCCTGATGTACGAATATTCTTGCAATAAAAGCGAATAGTATTTTGTTCACATCCGTTAATATCACGCCGTGAAATAGCGAGCTGGATCACATATTTAACTCAAAAAACTTTTTTAATTAAATTCTTTATAAACAATAAGTTAAATATTTAGAGTGATTAATTAATACCGCGATGTGACGACCTTGCAAATGTTAATATATGTTTAATTTCTATTAACACATTGTTTTCATTAGCAGTGGGTTTCACTTAAGTAACTTGAACATATCTGCAACTAATATGAATCGATTATTCTATTTATAAGAATAATTAATGAATAATCATGATGACATTCACACTATGAAGGAAGGAAACGTTGCAGTATGGAGTAAGCTGAGTAAAGCTGAAAAGCCCTCTCATAATTCTTGAAAAAAAGGAGCGAGTTATGAGCTATTCGCACATTCTTGTTGCTGTTGCCGCCACCCCTGAAAGTCAGCAGTTGTTAGACAAGGCGGTTTCTATCGCTCGCCCTGTCAACGCCCGAATTAGCCTGATTACACTGGTCTCAGACCCCGAACTGTATAACCAGTTTGCTGCCCCTATGCTGGAAGACCTGCGTGAAGTCATGCAGGAAGAGACTCAGGATTTTATCGACAAACTTAGCAAAGAAGCAGAATACCCCATTGAACATACCTTTATTACCTATGGGGCTCTGAATGAACATATCCTGGATGTATGCCGCAAACACGCCGTTGATCTGGTCATTTACGGCAACCATAACCACAGTTTTTTTTCGCGCGCTGCCTGTTCAGCGAAAAGCGTGATTCATACCAGCCAGGTGGACGTTCTTCTGGTTCCGCTAGCTGGAGATTAATCCACGGTGCCACGACTTCATGCGAGTTTAGAACAGGAAGAGATATTGTCTGGCAGTTGGCATTGACTCCGACGCGGCGTGACCGTTTTAAGATCGCAAATGAACGTCGCCTGCCAGTTGTCGATATCGTTTTTGACGATAGTCTCAAGCATTTCAGCGTGGCGCGAGATACGTTCGGTAAGTGGCATCGTCAGCGCCTGGTTTAATGCGCCTGCCACTTCATCCCGATCATAAGGATTAACAATAAGCGCGGAGGTTAGCTCGTTCGCCGCCCCGGCAAATTGCGATAAAACCAGCACGCCAGGGTTAGCAGGATCCTGTGCGGCCACAAACTCTTTCGCCACCAGGTTCATACCATCGCGCAACGGGGTCACCAACCCTACATCCGAGTAGCGGAAGATCTTCATCAGCAATTTACGATCAAAATACTGGTTCAGATAGTAAAGCGGCGTCCAGCCCAGTTGCCCATATTTGCCGTTGATTCGCCCCGCCTCTGTTTCCAGTTGGTGGCGAATATCCTGATAGGCCTGCACCTCTTCACGCGAGGTCGGTGCTATCTGCGTATAGCGAATTTTACCGTGGTGCTGCGGATAATGTTCCAGTAAGGCCTCATAGGCCTGAAAGCGCTCCGGCAAGCCTTTGGAGTAATCCAGACGCTCCACGGATAAAATATTCTGCACATTTTTAAGCTCCGCTTTTAGCTGTGCCAGTTTTGGTGGCAGCGGACCGGACGCCTGTCGAGCAATCTCATCCGGTTCAATACCGATGGGATAGACCTGAGTGCGAAACGCTTTTCCCCATGCCAGGTGCTGCTTATCTTTATGCGTGGTCACCCGAGTCTGGGCTGCGAGACAGTCCAGAAAAGCCTGGCGATCGTTTTCGGTCTGGAAACCAAGCAAATCAAAATCACACATTTGCTCAAGCAGCGCCAGATGTGGAGGGAGCGCATTAAAAATTTCCGGCGTCGGAAACGGAATATGCAGGAAAAAACCGATGCGATTACGCACGCTGCGCTTACGTAACTCGCAGGCAAACGGCAACAGATGGTAATCATGAACCCAAATAATGTCGTCATCGCCAAGCAACGGCAGAAGTTTATCCACCAATAAGGCATTAACCCGTTGGTAGCCTTCCCAGGCAGAGCGCTGAAACTGAACTAAATCCAGTCGATAGTGAAACGCGGGCCATAAAACCGCATTTGAAAACTGGCAGTAATACTCTTCGTAATCTTGCTCACTCAAATTAAACGAGGCCCAGGTGATATTGCCACGCGTGACCTTTTTTAACGGTTTATCCTCATTACCTGTATCACCACTCCAGCCAAACCATAAACCACCAGCAGCTTTTAACGCGCCCAGTACACCGACCGCGAGCCCACCCGCGCTCCCTTTGTCATCTGGTGAGGCGATACGATTAGATACTACGACTAAACGACTCATAGCCACCTCTTCTGTTATTCGTTGCTTTCGGTTCTTGCTGCGAAGAGTTAATTTTCTCCAGCCAGCGCCAGACATCCCTGACGCCATCCAGACGCCATGTCGCCTGCGTCGGCCCGATCCCCACCTTCACGGAAATACCGCCAGCGCGGTTAACTACAGCAAACCCTGTTTCATCTGTCAGATCATCACCGAAAAACACAGGGATCCGGCCAGCAAAAGGCGCTTCCTGCATAAATGCAGCTATCGCGTCGCCTTTATTGCTGCCCTTAGGCTTTATTTCCACGACACATTTTCCGTGCTGCAGAGCAAGCTGCGGCCATCTGCGCGTGATGCCTTCAGCCAGGGTAACCAGCGCCGCTTCGTGTTCGGGTGCCTGGCGATAATGCAACGCGAAGGCCATGCCTTTGGTTTCAAGTGTTACCCCCGGTAACGTCACCAACGCTGCGTGTAATAACGCCCCGGCTTCACGTTCGATACCTTCAGGCAGGTTTACTATGTGCGTCTGACCATTGATGTCACGGCGTTCTGCCCCATGTACTCCGGCAAGCGGAAAACGAAACGGAGTAGTGAGTGCGTCAAGCTCAACCATTGAGCGCCCTGAAATCAATGCCAGCGCATCCGCATTCTGCGTCGCTAACTGATGTAGACATTGCAGGATTGTCTTCGGGACAACGACCTGGTTGGGAAAGGGTTTAATCTCAGCAAGTGTCCCATCGAGATCAAAAAAGTAAGCACAGTTTGCAGATTGTTCAGGGGGTAAAGTCAGTGATGCTGTCACCCGGTTATCCTCCTCATCATGGTCAGAACGCCACGCGGATCGCGGCATATAGATGATGTATGACGGATATAAGTATAGACAGTGTGACCATGCTCGCCATTTGAAAAAACAATCGCCAGCCGGGTAGCGGCTGGCGACGGGCAGAAGCTAGACTAAAAAGTTGGGGTTTAAATCATCAAACGGTACGCTTCGCTTTTTGCTTATAACGGTCGAAGATCACCGCCGCCAGCAGGATGAGGCCACGTACCACATACTGCGCGAACGGAGAGATATTCAGCAGGTTCATCGCATTCTCAACTGTACCCAGGATCAGCACCCCGGCCACCACATATGAGATTTTTCCGATGCCGCCTTTAAGCGAAACGCCCCCTAACACGCAGGCCGAAATAACGATCAACTCATAACCGATTGAGGTCATTGGCTGGCCGCTGGTCATACGCGATGCGAGGATAATCCCGGCAATGGCGGATACCAGACCGGAAAGAATAAAGATAATAATCTTGGTGCGAACAACCGGAACCCCAGCCAGGCGCGCCGCCTCTTCATTGCCCCCAATGGCCAGGGTATTACGCCCAAACGTGGTTTTGTTCAGCAGTAAGCCAAAGACAATGAAACAAACGACCGTGATCCAAATAGGCGCCGGCAGACCAAACCAGTTAGCATAGCCGAGTGTGAAGAAACGCTCGTCTTCAATCCCGACTGCCTTACCGTCGGAGATAATATAGGCCAGACCACGTACAATCTGCATTGTCGCAAGAGTCGTGATCAGGGCGTTAATTTTTAACCGCGCAATCACGAACCCATTGACCAGGCCACACAGAATACCGAGCAGCAGTCCGGCAGCCACACCAATCCACAGACTTTCGGTCATGTTAATAACTACGGCAGTGGTAACACCAGCACAGGCAATCACAGATGCGACAGACAGGTCGAAATCACCGGACGCCAGGCAAAACAGCATCCCGCAGGCAACCATACCCGACATTGATACCGCCAGCCCTAACCCCTTCATGTTGATGAAAGTAGCAAAGTTTGGCACAAAGAGGGAACAAACCAGGAACAGCACAGCGAACACCACCAGCATGCCGTATTGGTCCCAAATGCGGCCCAGATTTAGCGCCGACTTCGTTGCGCCAGAACCCGATGTAGAAACGGAAGACATCATACTCTCCTTATTCAGGCGACAGCCTGGCTGACTTTAGGCATAGCAAGGCTCAACGCCTGGCGCTCATCCGCCTGTTCATGAAGTAACTCACCGGCAATTTCGCCTTCTCTCATCACCACAATACGGTCGGCGACACCGAGTACTTCTGGCAGGTCACTGGAAGCAAACAATACAGCCACACCGCGCGCTGCGAGGGCATAAATCACGTTGTAAATTTCATGCTTGGCGCCCACATCAATGCCGCGTGTAGGCTCATCCAACAAAATCACTTTCATCTCTTCCGATAACCAACGACCGAGAATAGCCTTCTGTTGATTACCGCCGGAGAGGTTCATGATCAGTTGCTCTGCACCCGGCGTTTTGATGTTGAGTGAACGAATATGGTGATCGGCATTGGTCTCTTCCCAGCCGTTGTTGATCACGCATCCCCCCAGAACATGCTTACGCCGTGCACTAATGTTGATGTTGTTGCGCACTGAATGGACCGGAATGATCCCTTCGGCTTTGCGATCCTCCGGGCACAGCATCATACCCGCTTCAATGGCATGGCTTGGTTTACGGATATCGATAGGCTGTTCATCAATAAATACCTGGCCCGCCGTGATACGCGTACCGCCGAATAGCCCTTTCATTAATTCGCTACGTCCGGCCCCCACCAGGCCAAACAGCCCGACAATTTCACCGCTTCGCACAGATAAGCTGATTGGCGTACGCACGCCTGGAGCTTTGACTTCATGCAGCCGCAGACGCTCTGTGCCATACGGTCTGGATTTCCAGCCATAGATATCCCCGAGGTCACGCCCGACCATCGCCTGCACCAGCGCATCGTGATCGACCTGCTGCATGTCCGAGAACGTTTTGACGTAATGACCATCTTTAAACACGGTGATGGCATCGCTGAGAGCAAAAATCTCCTCCATACGGTGCGAAACGTACAGAATGATACGTCCTTCGTTGCGCAGCTCACGGATAACGCGAAACAGATTCTCAATCTCGCGAGCCGACAGGGAGCTGGTTGGTTCATCAAAGGCGATAATTTTGGCGTTTCGAGCCAGCGCTTTTGCAATCTCCACCATCTGCCACTGGCCAATGGAGAGGTATTTCAGTGGGGTATCGGGATCAATATCCATCCCCAGATGCTTCAGCTGGATTCCTGCTTCATAGTTCAGCAGCGAGCGGTTCACAATCCCGCCTTTGTGTGGTAACTGCCCTAAGTAAATATTCTCGGCAACGGTCATTTCCGGGACGAGATGCAGTTCCTGATAAATAATGGCGACACCGGCGTTGAGTGCGGCAGTGGTATCCGCGAACGAAACTTCCTGTCCGCGGATCGTCAGAGATCCCGTTGTTGGCGCATAGTTACCGCTGAGAATTTTTAAGAGTGTTGATTTCCCGGCGCCATTTTCGCCCATCAGCGCATGCACCTGTCCGGCATAGCAGTCGAAACTGATATCCGTCAGCGCCTTAACGCCCGGGAACGTTTTGCCAATGCCGCGAAATGAGAGATACGGGGTAGACTGTTGCATAACGTCTCCGTGAGTCAGGATTTTACCGGCCTGGAAAACCGCCGGACGTAGGCCCGGTAAGCACAGCGCCACCGGGCATTGCGCCGGATGGCGGCTTCGCCTTATCCGGCCTACAACATCGCAGCATTTCTGTTACTTACCGCCTAAGCCTTTCTTCGCCAGCTCTTCTTTGAAGTTATCGCGGGTAATCAGCACCACATCCGTCACTTCAGTGAATGCCGGTGGCTCTGCACCTTTCGTTACCCAGTTGTAGAGCATTTCACTGGATTTATAGCCGTGCACGTCCGGGCTTGGCAGCAGTGAACCGTAGAACCCGGTCGCTTCGCCTTTAGACAGCTCGCTAACCGCGTCAACGCCGTTGATCCCGATACCAATCACGTTTGGTGCTTTGAAGCCCTGCCCTTCGGTAGCACGTACGCCACCCAGCACGGTGTTGTCGTTCATGCCGACAATCAGCCAGTTTTTGACTTCAGGATGCTGAACCAGCATGGAGTTGGCGGCGTCAAATGCGCCGGGGATGTCATTCGATTTTGTTGGGACCTGGTAAATTTGTTTTTCCGGGAAGCCTGCGGCTTTAAGCGCTTCCATTGAACCAGAAGTACGACGACGTGCGGTATCCAGTTCGTTGGCGGTAATGGCCATTACGGCGGTGGATTTCACATCCCAACCGCGTTTTTGCATCTCCTTGTACAGCTCCTGGCCCTGGCGCTCACCAATTTTGGTTGCCGCCATCATCACCAACGGTACGGTATCCATCGGCTTACCTTTGGCGTTGGCAAACTGGTCATCGACGGCAATGACTTTCATATCGTAGCCACGCGCCTTAGCCATAATGGCTGGCCCCAGTTTTGGGTCTGGCGTACAAATCACAAACCCTTTTGCTCCACTTGCAGCCAGGCTGTCGATGGCGTTAAGGGTTTTCTCACCATCCGGAACGGCAATTTTAATCACCTCAAAACCAAGGTCTTTACCGGCTTTATCGGCAAATTTCCATTCAGTCTGGAACCACGGTTCTTCCGGCTGTTTGACCAGGAAACCGAGCTTCATGGATTCAGCGATAGCGGATTGTGACATAATGGCAGCCAGACCGATGGCAGCCAGCGCTTTAGTGAATTTGTGCATGGTTAACTCCAGCTTTAACGTTCTTTTATGTAGGGTAAAATCAGACGATTTTTTGTAATTCGGACGTAAAACAAGGCATTACCTTTTATTGATAAGATCAATGCCAGTGCTGAGAGTATTTTTAGCGGGAAATTGATTCTCCATAAGAGAGCGGCATCACACCACAGAATTACAGTAATTGCGTACATAAATTCAGCGGGAAATGACATAAAAAAACGCGGTTTTGTCGACGGGAAAAAAGAGGGATAGCAGATTAGTCCATAACATCAGCCAACGAATCCTTGTTCCCGAATACCGAAGCATTCGGGAGCACAATGATTACCATCTGTAATAAATGTGGTCAGCATGATCGCGAACCGGAATGTCATCTTCCAGCAGACGCGCTGAAAGCGTGAAAGCAAAATCGAAAATATGCCCTAACCCTTTGCCGCTAATAAGGTTGCCATCTTCAACAACCGGCGCATCAATATATTCTCCATCCGCGACGTTTTGCCACAGATCTCCCGAACACACATAGCGGCGCCCCTTCAGCAGGCCGTTGCCGCCCAGCACACGCGCCGCCGCAGAACACACCGGGCAAATGAGTTTTCCTGCATCGTCATGGCGAGCGATAAACTGGGTGACAGCCTCACTGGCGGCAAGGTTAACACTGCCCTGCGGCCCGCCGGGTAACACAACGGCATCATAAAGATCCGTCTGACGCGCAGCCAGCGTGCTGTCCGTCACCATCGGCACGTCATGGTAGCTCACCACCGCACGGGACTCGGCGCAGGCCAGTGTTTCAACTTCGATCTGCAGGCGGCGCAGAATATCAATGGTAACAATGGCTTCCGCCTCTTCAAAACCAGGTGCCAGTAGCACGGCAACCTTTTTCATACACACTCCTCGATTTTTCCAAATACACCAAACAATAAATGCCGAATCATTCAGGCGCTTAACTTTATTAATTTCCACAAAACTGATCTGGCGCAAAAAATTAGCCAGCAGATAGCGTTCACCGACGCGGGTCAATGGTGAAATTTCTTCATCCGAAGACCAGATAATCATCTGGCGACAGACAATACCTGATTGTGAAATTCCATTTCGTGATATGAAACATCATTTCATTATCAATATTTTACTTTAATCCAATAAATATCAATCTGTTACATTCACGGCATTTATATGCACAAGCGGAAAAATCACTAATATTGCTATGACAATATGTAAAAAATCATAAATACGCAGATTTAAGGATTTTCTTATGTCGGGACTGGAGTTATGCTGAATCTCGATCGGGAGCGAATATAATTCGTGATCACTAAAGGACCGGCGGAACGGATTTATTCTGCTAACAGTTTTAATTGTACGTAGTGGTGACGTGTAGCGGCAGCCCGTTGCACTGACGTTAGTAACGTACATTCCCCTTTCTGGAAATAAGGATATTGATATGGCTGCAGTTGGAATTGTTCATAAACTCAACACACAAATGAACCTCGAGTTCTACGCATCGAATCTTTACCTGCATCTTAGTGAATGGTGCTACGAACACAGCCTGACTGGCACCGCAACCTTTCTACGCACCCAGGCGCAAGGTAACGTGACTCAAATGATGCGTATGTTTAATTTTATGAAAAGTGCCGGGGCTAACCCTATCGTCAAGGCTATTGATGTTCCGGGTGATGAACTAACTTCCCTTGAAGAACTGTTTCAGAAAACGCTGGATGAATACCAACAGCGCTACAGCAAGCTATCACGCTTAACTAATGAAGCAGAAGCCTTGAATGATGCAACAACCATTGATTTTCTTCACGATCTGGAAAAAGAGCAGCAGCAGGATGGCGTGCTGTTACAGACGATTCTTGATGAAGTCCGCAGCGCTAAACGTGCGGGACTGTGCATGGCGCAAACCGATAAGCACCTGCTGAACGTCGTGAACTATCAACATCACTAATCTTCAATTTTCATCGTGTTAATGCCGGATAACGATGCGACGCACCTTATCCGGCTGGTGCTTAATTTTCTCTACGCTCACGCCTCTCATTCTGCGAGGCGCAAAAAAACCTTTCTAAAACCTGAAACAACGGTTTATTTTAGTGAGATTCATTCTGCGGCGTGAATTTCAACTCGATCAAGGCAACCGCTTTTTGTATTGCGCGCATAGTGACCGGATCGGCACCTGCAGGATGGCTGGAAAAGTCGATGCTTTTCAGCTGGCTGGACATTTTCTCCCGAACTTCTACTGGGGCAATAACATCAAGAACATCCAGAATCTGCTTGATAACCAGCTGACAGGCAACAACGTCCGAGAGCAGTTCCTGATCGGCATTCAGTGTTTGGGACATAGTGAGCTCCTTATAGAAAGGTCGTCATAGTACCCATTCAACGAACGAAACGATAGCCGCGCATGCCTTCCGAATGCGCTGAAAATAAAAATAGTTCCAGTCAGTTTCTTTTGAGATGGCAAGCACAACATGAGTGAACATTTTGCGGTTGAGAACAAACGCGGTCTATCCCCGGCGGCATTACTGGTTGCCGGGGCTTTCTTTATGGAGTTTATTGACGGCACGGTGATTGCCACCGCACTGCCCGACATGGCGAAAAGTTTTGGCGTGCAGGCAGTTGACCTAAACATAGGTATCAGCGCCTATCTGATCACCCTCGCGGTACTGATCCCCGCCAGCGGCTGGATTGCGGATCGCTTCGGCGCCCGAAAGGTGTTTACCCTTGCACTGGCGATATTTACTCTCGCCTCGGTTTTATGCGGTTTGTCCGAAAGCCTTGAGAGCTTTGTCGCCATGCGAATCTTACAGGGTATAGGTGGTGCGCTAATGGTTCCGGTTGGCCGACTCGCGGTATTACGAACCACGCCTAAACATCAGTTGATCACCGCTATTGCGACCCTGACCTGGCCCGCGTTAGTCGCACCCATCATTGGCCCTCCCCTTGGCGGATTCATTACCAGCTATGCCAACTGGCGCTGGATCTTTTTCATTAATGTACCGCTCGGAATACTGGCGATTGCGCTGGCGCTACGTTTTATTCCGGATATTCATGACGACGAGCGCCGCCCATTTGATATAACGGGATTTATCGCAACCTCTGTTGCGATGGTGAGCCTGGTGTATGCCATGGAGTTACTGGGAACCCAACAGCCTCAGGGCTGGCTGACCGCCGGACTTTTGGCGCTAGGAACAGTGACCTTTCTGTTTGCCCTGCATCATTTTCATCGCACCGCCTGGCCAATGATTCGCCTTGATGCCATGAACGTCCCTACTTTTCGCGTCACCATGTATGGCGGATCGCTGTTTCGTGCCTCTATCAGCGCCGTGCCGTTTCTGCTGCCGTTAATGTTTCAGGTAGGTTTTGGCATGAACGCTTTTCACGCGGGTTCGCTGGTGCTGGCGGTATTTGTCGGCAATCTGACGATTAAACCTGCCACCACACCGTTGATACGCTGGCTGGGCTTTAAGAAACTGCTGTTGATTAACGGTGCACTTAACGTTCTGGCGCTGCTGGCCTGTGCATTAATTACGCCACAGACCCCCGTGTGGGTTATTTTGCTGGTGTTGTATCTGGGCGGCGTGTTCCGCTCAATTCAATTTACCGGCGTCAGCACACTTGCCTTCGCTGACGTCCCCGCGGCACAAATGAGCTACGCTAATACGCTGTTCAGTACGGCGACACAATTAGCGGTGGGGTTGGGCATTTCTTTAGCCGCTATTGGCATCCGCATTGGCGATGTGGTCAGTGAAAAGCTGGTATTGGGCAATGTTCCGGGGATCAGTTTCCGGCTGGCCTTTGTCGCTATTGCCATTATTTGTCTGGTAGGTATGGTGGATACGCTGCGGCTCACCCGTGATGCAGGAAGCGCAGTATCGAACAAGAACAGGTAGCCCGGAGGGTGAACGCCGCCGGGCCAACAGGATTTAGCCAATCACCTCGCGTACAAACGCTTCGATTGCTTTGTCCTGGCAGTTTTCAAAGAAGCACTGCTGGAAGCGCGGGCCTGATACAGCGGTTTTCACCAGTTCAGGATCGATCGCGCGCAGCGTGTCCAGATAATTTTCTTTTACCACAGCCGCTTTCACCTGATTCAGAATACCGGCGTTACGCACCTGCGGCTCTTTACGCTCCGGTGGGTAGCCTTCACCGTTACGCCCGGTGAACGCTTTTTCAAACATATAGCGCACATTCAGCTCAGCACCCCAGCCAAAACCTTTGGCGAATGCCAGAGAAAGCGCGTTGCCGTTGTTAATCTGAGAGAACAAGAACGCATCTGCAGGATCGAGGCAATAACCACACACCACACCCGGATGGATATTCAGTGACATCATTGCCCCCTGGCCCGTACCGCAACCTGTAACAACAAAGTCTACAGCTTTGGAATTAAGCAGGATGCTGGCCATAATTCCTAAATGGATGTAGGTCAGATGATGATCATTTTCGTCGCTCATCCCAACGTTATAGACCGGAAAACCTTTCTCATCCGCAACGGCCTTAAGCTCGTTATGGATGATGGCGTTTTTGCTTGCCTGGCTGTTTTCCATCATCAATGCAATTTTCATTCTGTACTCTCCTGAATGCGCTGCGGTAGCCCGCTGAAAGTCATAACATTCAGCCACATTACTATTTTGCAACCACACTTTCAAATTTAATGAAATTTAGTTTTAAAAAAACAAAGTTGCGCTCACATTCCTGTCTGAACAGTTCAGAATTGCCGCAAACAAATGACCTCGTTGTGATTAATCGCAGGTGATCTTCGGGCTATTCAAGCCATTGATGAGGGTCTCTGTATGCCATGATAGTGTATCTTCGAACTTTCAGAGCGATCTCATGAAGACTTTTATCCTGGCGCTTTTGCCGCTCATGCTGACAGGATGCACAATCACAAAACAGGCACAGGTCAGCGAAGCCAGCGCCATCACTGGTGTGGTTCGCCTCACTTATAATCAGGCCATGTTACAAACAGCACGTACCGATGACTACGTTACCCAAGGGACAGCCACCAAAGAGTGTCAGCGCCTGGGCTATGCCAGCGCAGAAGCGTTTGGTCAGCCGGTGTCAACCTGTAGCGTATATGCCGGTTCTTTATGTTTGAATACCAAAATTACGCTCGCGTGGCAGTGCCACGGCGTCGCGGTACCCCAGTCGCCTTCTTTGAGTTATTAATATTTCCGACCAGCATATTATTGCTGGTCTTCTGCCTTTTTATTATTTATTTCCTCTGTTTAATAGCGTTAATGCGTTTTATTCCCATTCGCATTTTTAATAAATAAATTTATTATTTTACCTTTTGCAAATAATTAAATAACAAATTATAGTGGCGCCACGTCAATATATAATAACGTTTGTGGAGCAGAACCATGCTGAAAACAGAAATGATCAACCAACTGAATGAGCAAATGAATCTTGAATTATATTCATCTCTGCTCTACCAACAGATGAGCGCGTGGTGCAGCTATCACAGCTTCGAAGGTGCCGCCGCCTTTTTGCGCCGTCACGCCCAGGAAGAGATGACGCACATGCAGCGTCTGTTCGACTACCTGACCGATACCGGCAGTTTGCCGCGTATTAATACCGTTTCTTCACCCTTTGCTGAATATGCGTCTCTGGATGAACTGTTCCGTGTTACTTACGAACACGAGCAGCTAATCACCCAGAAAATTAATGAGCTGGCACACGCGGCAATGACCCACCAGGATTATCCAACCTTTAATTTCCTGCAATGGTATGTTGCCGAGCAGCATGAAGAAGAGAAATTATTTAAATCTGTTATTGATAAGCTGTCGCTGGCAGGAAAAAGTGGCGAAGGTCTTTATTTCATCGACAAAGAACTGGCTACGCTTGATACACAGAATTAATATTTTAGGGCAATGATGGCAGCCCGCCATCATTACCCCTTGAAATCAGTGACGGCAGATCTTGCTTTCGTGCGTAGAGAAGCCGTCTTCTTTTGCAATAAACTTTCCCTTCGCCGCTAAAAACGCCACCAACTCGCCTGCTGTCATATCCGCCGCAGAACAAGTGTGAAAACGCGCCTGCTCGCCGAAACGTGCCGTAATCGCCGCTTCAAGGCTGGCATTTGAATACTGCTCGCCAGATTCAATCATCATGTTGAGCACTTCGTGACCGTGAATAGATTCCATACTACCTCCTTAATAAAGTCCGTAGCCTAATGTGAACCGCACATCGTCGCTTTGCGCTAACGCAGGTTTATCAGCAGATAAATGTCATTTGTTATACACCTTAACGGTCAAAGCATCGTAAAGATTAATGTACAGCCATTGTAACGGTGATTTGACGAAAATAGCGTTTTGCCTTAATCTGCGCCGCAGATATAACCATTGATTATCTCTGGGACAGAGGAAAGCGTGAAAAACAGAACCCTGGGTAGTATTTTTATCGTGGCGGGAACCACGATTGGTGCCGGTATGTTGGCAATGCCGCTGGCTGCGGCAGGCGTGGGGTTTAGCGTCACGCTGGTATTGTTAGTCAGTCTTTGGGCGTTGATGTGCTACACCGCGCTGTTGCTGCTTGAAGTGTATCAACATGTTCCGGCAGACACCGGGCTGGGCACGCTGGCAAAACGTTATCTTGGTCGTTACGGACAATGGGTAACGGGCTTTAGCATGATGTTTTTAATGTATGCCCTGACGGCGGCGTACATCAGTGGTGCAGGTGAACTGCTGGCTTCCAGCATCAGTGACTGGACCGGAACAAATGTATCCCCGACAACAGGCGTACTGCTGTTCACCTTTGTTGCCGGTGGCGTGGTTTGCGTTGGGACCTCGCTGGTCGATCTGTTCAACCGTCTGCTATTCAGTGCCAAGATAATCTTCTTGGTGGCGATGCTGGCTCTGTTAATGCCGCATATTCATAAAGTGAACCTGCTTACGCTGCCGCTGCAACAGGGGCTGGCGCTCTCCGCAATCCCGGTCATCTTCACCTCATTCGGTTTTCACGGCAGTGTTCCCAGTATCGTCAGCTATATGAACGGTAACATTCGTAAACTGCGTTGGGTGTTTATTACGGGTAGCGCTATTCCTCTGGTCGCCTATATCTTCTGGCAATTGGCGACGCTTGGCAGCATTAACTCGACAACGTTCATGGGGCTATTAGCCAACCACGCAGGCTTAAATGGCTTATTGCAGGCATTGCGTGAAGTCGTGGCTTCGCCGCACGTCGAACTGGCGGTGCATCTGTTTGCTGACCTCGCGCTGGCGACCTCTTTCCTCGGCGTTGCATTGGGATTATTTGACTACCTGGCCGACCTCTTCCAGCGCCGCAATACCGTAGCGGGAAGAATGCAAACCGGCGCGGTGACCTTCCTGCCGCCGCTGGCATTCGCGCTGTTCTATCCGCGTGGTTTTGTCATGGCATTAGGGTATGCGGGCGTTGCCCTGGCGGTGCTGGCGCTGCTCATTCCCTCGATGCTGGCCTGGCAGAGCAGAAAACATAATCCGCAGGCCAACTATCGCGTAGCAGGCGGTGCTCCGGCGCTGGCGCTGGTATTTTTGTGCGGCATTGTGGTGATAGCAGTACAGTTTTCTATTGCAGCAGGATTACTACCAGAAGTGGGTTAAAACAAAGGGGCTTTCGCCCCTTTCTGTTAGTGCAAACAGCACTGCTTATATTTCTTGCCGCTGCCACACGGACAAGGGTCATTTCGCCCTACTTTGGCATCCACTTTCACCGGTACTTTGACCGGCGTTTCCTGAGGATGCGCCATCCAGTAAGCATGCAGGTCCAGCGCTGCCAGGCGGATGGCATCGACGCTCTCTTCAAACGCTTCCGGCGTTAGTTTCTCAACCACCGCAAAGTTCTCTTCCGTACCGTGCAGCGCAATAGCTTCAAGTGCTGGTTTTAACGTGTCCGGTAACGCGGACCAGTCTGACAGTGCGACGCCGCGCATATAACCAAAGCACCACTCTTCAACGATGGTCAGTTCATGCTCGTCAATTTCACGTAAACCAAACAGCGGCTCAAACTGCTCAGGATATTCATCCAGACGATCGGCCGTATCCGCCATATGTTGAAACGCCAGGTTCATGAAACGCGTCATTTCTTTTTCGGAGGACCAGCGAGGGACATACTGCGCGCCGCCCCAAATCGCGACCAGCCACTGCTCTGGTTCAATTTCATACGGTGAACTCAGCACCGCTGTCAGCAAACCATCCAGTTCTGACACATCCAGAATAGCCTTGTCTGTATTGTACTTAGTCAGTACATCATCCAGCCATTCCAGTTCGCTCTCGTTTAATGGTCCCGTTTTCATAACGCTTTTCCTTAGTCAAAAAATCTTGCCTGTGATCATCCTACATGGCTGGAGGGATAACAGATAAAAATGGGCATATGCGGCATACAGCTGCCGCCTGTTCAGGTTAACAGGAAACGCGTGGAATTCCGGAAGTTAACGCACAAAAGAGAACACTAAGCCGCCGGGCATCATACCGGGAAAACACAATAAAACCACCCGTAGGTGGTTTACTGTTGTTCAATACGGTTGAGCGTTGCGGTATAGCCCGTTTTCGCTACCGCGTTAAGTAAAGTATCGGTTGGGAAACCTTCTGGCACAATCGCTTCTGCTTGTCGGGTTTTTAGGGAGGATTTTGCTTTAATCACACCGTTGGTTTCACGTAGCGCCTGATTGACCGAAATAACGCATAACGAGCAGGTCATATTTTGTATATCAAGCACCACTTTTTGATTGGCCGCCTGAGCCCACAGCGGCAGAAGCAGGCATGCAACTAGCGTGAAGATCTTCATTCAAATACCTCATAAAACCAGGCAACGAGCGTTGGATAAAATAGCACCGGCAAAATCAACGCCAACGCGCACCAGTAGAGAACGCGCGCTTGCTTCAACGTTAACCATCCGGAACACCACAGCCGCCTGGAAAAATAGAGCCGCCAGAAGACGCGCAGTAATAAACCCAATGACACCAGCATCAGGGGAATTCGCAAAAACTCAAACTGGGTGAAAACAGCAAAGCTCGCCGCCGAAATACCAAACAGCAGATAGAGCAGCGGTCCAACGCAGCATAAGCCAGCGGTGACGGCAGCCGCCGCGGCCGTCAACAGGGTGAGTCCCGCCCCTTTAGCGTTGTTCTGTGGCGACATAGCTGTAGGAGAACGCTTTAGGATCATAGAAATTAATCGGGTCACCATCGACTTCAGCGTAAGGATAGCCAAAGTTGTTCATGGCTCCCTGCTCCGTTGCCGGATACAGCTCGAAATCACGCCCGTAGTTGAATCCAACCCAGTTCATTTCCCAGTTACCAAACAGGTAAGTGTTTACCGCCTGGACATCGGCGTCCTGATGCGACTTTTTCTCTGCCAGACGCATTTTGGTCACATCAGCAGGATCGCACGGTAACCAGCCGTAACCGGCCAGATAGAATTCGGCGCGACAATGTTGTCCGCCACTCACATCAGCGACACCTGCACTGTCAGCTTTGCCAAAAGCGCTTTTCGAGTAGCGTTCGAGCTTATTGGCTTTGCCCAGACGGATGCCAAACAGTTCGCGCGCTGGAATGCCGCTGGCCCGCGCCAGAGCCACAAAAACGGAGCTCATGTCAGTGCATTTTCCTTTGAGCTTACCGCTTTTTAAGATCTCCGCCACATCCCCCGTGCCGCAGCCGATGACGTCGTTATCGCGCTCCATATGGCTACTCACCCACTCGTAAATCAGGCGTGCTTTTTTCAGCGGATCCTGCTCATTACCGGTAATTTTACGTGCGGTTTCCAGAACCTGCCCATCAACTGGGGTATGTGTCGTCGGCAGCAGGTACGGTTTTACATCCAGCGGATAAATAATCTGCTCCGGCGCTTGCCAGGTTTTCAGCGCGTCCTGCTTCAGCGGCTCCCAGTCGGCGGTTTCAATGTCGATATCAACGTTAATCAACAGTTCGCCCTGCGAGTCAGGCCAGGTGGCAAACAGCGTTTTCGCGCCATAAGTATTATTAGTGGTAACGTACGCCTGCTTGTAGTTTCCGCTAAAGGCAAGTGCCGTCATTTGTTGAAACGCGGTATCTACCGGAAGCGGGATCCACAGTTTTACCACGCCGCTCGACCCCTTAGGAGGGTTAAGTTTATATGTCTGGGATAATACAAAGCGCCGACGCACGGCTGGTGCAACGGATGGCTCAGCGGCGTGAACCGTCTGGCTAATAACCGCAGGACCGACTAAACCGGCGGCGGAAAGGAGAACGCTATTTTTGAGAAATTGTCGACGTTGCATTGCTGTCTGTCCATGTTGTAAGAGTTGAGCTACGGCTAAGAAGGTAAAAACCGTGTGCGATCATCACAGCAGACAGACGCTGACATAAAAAGGTGAGCCGATGGAGGTTATTCATCAATAACAGACCTGTTAACTGTGAATGAAATAAGAAACTGCGCGACAGATAGTAAGCCATAGGCAGGCAAAAAGTACAGCCGTGAGAGCGAGTTCAGAATATATAAACATTCGTTGCCAGTTTGCGGGCTAACCCTCTTGCCCCCTCGCGCATGACCGTATTGTGATTCCAGCGAAAAACAGGTGCCGCCAGCGGAGCCAGGTAATTCATCCAGCGAATCGTGGTGCGAACATTCCAGTCATATCTGACGATAGTCTCTGTGCCATTGGCAGAAAAAGACCACACGCCTCGCCCTTCAACCGCCCCGCTGGCTTGCCCCTCAAGCAGCGAGCAGGGCAGAATATTCAACACGTTGATGTCAAAGGTTAAGCGATAAGGAAGCGCTCCTTTCCAGGTATAACGATGCAGCGCCCCAATCCCCTGTAGATCGCCTTTCTTTAGCTCAACGATGCGTTCCAGACTTTCCCACCATTCCGGCCACTGATCGGGATGAGAAAAAACATCCCATACCTCCTGAATAGAAGCCTCAACCCGCCAGACGGTGGAAAACTGATAGTCAGCCATAATACAGACTCCTCAAGGCGAGAAGAAATTGGCGGGAAAACGGATGTTAATGACCATAGCATCCAGAAGCACGGTTTCTAATCGCTGCTCATCTGGCGCATAGCTGATCACTTTGGCAGGGAGTCCGTGATAATTATCCAGCCAGACGTCATAACGATGTACTCCATCAATCACCATTGTTCCAGGCCCAACCACAGATACGTGCATTGTCGCCCGTCCTGCAAGGTTTTCCTTACCAACTGTGGTTGTTGTCCCTTCGCGTTGCAGATGACGAATATTGCCCAACAACACGCCGATATCAGAGCGATCCACCCGATGACCACGCTCATCCTGGATCAATGAATTAGTAGGCGACAGGTGCAAAATGGGCAATGTACCCACACCAAATGGCCATAACGTCACTTTACCGCTGACAGGATTAAAGATAAGCACCGCACCTGAATGCGGTTGGGTAAAATCCATCCGCACATACCCAGGCTTTTGAAAGCTATAGCGAATAATTTTGCTTTCATCGGATGGCGACGAGGAGCGCATCATAACCTGATAAGACCTCAGGTTATTAAATGACTGTTGAGAAAATGCGATGGGATCCGTAGCCCTGGCATTCTGCGAAAAGATATCTTCTTTTTCCACCGAATATGCTGCACCACTAAGGGTGAGCAATGCTGCGAACATGACTATCGGAAAAGATGAAATGTTCATAGCAGCCCCCTGAACCAGCACTGTCTGCAAACAGAAGTAATCACCTGTTGACTGTTTTTATTATAGTTCTTAACTGCGCAGCACTACTCTTCCGATCTTTTAAATACAGTATGGACAGCAGGTTTAAAATATTGGTTTTCTTTTCAGTTAAGATGACAACATAAAGCTATACTTTAATAGCCATGCTTTTTATAGGTATTAATCATGAAACTGCCATCGGTATTTTCATGCGCCGTTCTCATATTACTGCTGCTGGCGTCATCGTCTGCCACAGCCAGCGCGTTACAAAACCAGGCCGTCAGAGAGCAAGAGTTGAGCGCGGCACTTCGAGCTGGTAATGGTGTGTTCATCATTGGCGGGACGGGTGATTTCGCTTTCACGTTCAGGGCACGAAACCGAATCCACAGACAGCTGGCGATACAGGATGGCTTTGGCGATCCCATCCTGATGAATAGTTTCCAGGACCACAACTACAATCCCGCCCGCGATGGGTTTATCAACAACCCTGCCCGAAGGGGCTTTATGTTTAACGCGCCGATTCGGCGATAGATTGATTAGCAATAGTGAGTATATAGAGGGCAGTTTACGTTTCTGGCAGGCTGCTTGACGCAAAGTATCTATGCTTGTAAAAAACAGGCACAAAAAAACCACCCGTAGGTGGTTTCACGACACTGCTTATTGCTTTGATTATTCTGTTCTTTCCCATGGTACCCGGAGTGGGACTTGAACCCACACAGCGCGAACGCCGAGGGATTTTAAATCATGCGTGTTTTCTAGCGCTATCAACAAGTTACGCCGTTTTTTCGCCAATAACCCATATTTTTAAGATCAACTTAATCAATAGCTTATAATCATCAAGAAGGTACAATGGTGAAACATTTTTTCTCTCAACATTGTCCTAACGTGTCGGGTGAATGAGGTTAAAATCCTCGCGCAATTTAAGGTATTCACATTACCGGGCAGTCATCAAACTCCGCGTTCCTGGCATCATTAATGATGTACGTGATCACCCCAAATATAGCGGGTGCAGAACTGTAACCGTCATCATCTACTGGCAGCGGCTCCCTTCTCCCGTTCTCCAGATTAACCAGGTGGGGCTGAGGATGAGTCCGATATCGCTTGATCTTGAATTCCCCATCCAGCGCGCAGATCAGCAGCGAGCCATCACAGGGAGAAAGTGACGCATCAACAACCAGTAGCGCCCCCTGGATTATCCCTTCCCTGAAATGTGAACGCGATGCCCGCATAAAATAAGTCGCTGCTGGCTGGCTGATTAACTGCTGATCGAGGGAGATTCGTGTTTCAACATAATCTGCAGCAGGTGAAGGAAAGCCCATGTTTACGCCCTCTCTTGAATACCGGATAAAAACACAGTATAAATACTGTATATCCATCCAGTAAAGAGGCAATGAGCAATGTTCGTGGAACTCGTTTATGACAAAAGGAATTTTGATGGTCTTCCCGGTGCAAAAGATATCATTCTGGGCGAATTGACTAAGAGGGTTCACCGGATTTTCCCTGACGCTGATGTTCGGGTTAAACCGATGATGACACTACCGGCGATCAACACTGACGCCAGCAAGCACGAGAAGGAACGGATCAGTGCAGTAGTCCAGGAAATGTTTGAAGAGGCTGAATTTTGGTTAGTGAGTGAGTAAAGTTTTTCAATATCCGCCACAGTTACGTCTTGATTACGCTGTGGCGGATATTCATTTTCGTTAACGTTCCTATGCTGGTATTGCAGGCCAGATAAAGCCAGGGACAATTGCCTCGCCAGCTTTTACAGCTTTCACTTCGCGTTTATAGGCCATCCATGCTGACAGGCTTACTTTGTCTTCTTCGCTGATATCCCCCAGTACTAATTCAACCCTCCAGTCTGCGGTAACTGTGTCTGAGTGGGATAGCAGGCGCTGGCGTTCAGATTCCACAGCAGCAATCAGTTCATCATGTGTTGGAGGTGGTAAATCCGCCCAGGCAGGTCTGCCGGAAATTACGCCAAGACTCTTTCCTGGTGGCGGTGTTTGTTTCCAGTACAGGGACAGCTCATCACCTGTCAGTTCGATTAAATCGGCGGGCAAATCACTATAGCTGCCATCATCAATCATGTTTTGTGGATAGAACGCCAGAGCTGACGGACTAAACTGCACAAGTTGTTCCGTTTTCATATTAGTTACCTATTGCAATTACCAGCCCTGCGGCGGCTTCCTGGGTTACTGTTGTCGGGAATATTCTGCGAGCG